>ERZ824473.1371-NODE-1371-length-35223-cov-4.095769_pt1 | contig 35223 bp, 32 predicted proteins | sample MGYA00519874_ERZ824473 | MGnify/ENA primary metagenome ERZ824473 (study PRJEB31778, sample SAMEA3449151) | human gut metagenome | biome: human gut; feature: human-associated habitat; material: faeces | place: United Kingdom | collected 2010/2012 ... | reverse complement strand
AAACAATAGTATTTGACTTGGTAAATAATTATTTAAAAAACAATTTAGATGCAGAGATTAACCAAAAAAAACATATAACTGGGGATTTTAAAGGAAACACTACTAATATTGGTGGTTTAGATGGAAAATCTCTAACTGAAGATATTGATATTTTTAGAATACAAGGAGAAACTAAAGAATTTTTAGAATTATTCAATGAAGTTCAAGGGATATTAGGACATAATGACCATTTAACAAATGCATTAAATATAAAAACATGGATGGAACAACGAAAAACAATAAAGCCTCCATCTTCTATTTCAAAGGATTTTGAGGAAAAAAGACTAGGAATAGCTTTAAGTAATATTAGACAAACATTGATAAAACCATATCTGCAATTAAAAACAGAACAAGAAAAGAAAATATTTGAAGAAGAACATCCAGAATTCAAAAAAATATTTGAAATAATAAATTGGATAGATGAAAATAATATTTCTCTACATTTAATAAATGCAAGGCAAATAAAATTTTGGATGGAAGAAAAAAATAGTAATAAACCTCCTAGATTAAGATGTAACGATAAAGAAGAACAGCGATTAGGAACTGCGTTACAAAGTATAAGACTTAGATTATTAAATCCATATTTACAAATAGTAGATGAAGAAGAAAAATTAAAATTTGAAAATAAACATCCAGAATTACAAGAAGTAATGCAAATAGTAAATTGGATAGACGGGCGCAATTTGTCTCCTAATTTAGTAAATGCAAGAGATATTAAAATATGGATGCAAACACATAAAACAACAAAATCACCTAGTGCAGTCTCTAAAGATGCAGAAGAAAAAAGACTAGGTACAGCATTAACTGAACTTAGAAGAAATCTGATAAAACCATATATGCAGTTGGAAACAGAAGAAGAAAAATTAGAATTTTCAGAAAAACATCCTGAAATTGATGAAGTTTTACAAATAATAAATTGGATAGATACAAATAAGGTGAATCCAAATTTAACAAATGTTAGAAATATAAAGGCATGGATGGAAGAACGAAAAACTACGAAACCACCTTCTTCTAATTCTAAAGATAAAGAAGAAAAAAGACTTGGAAGAGCATTAGGAAATATTAAGCGAACTTTAGTTAAAACATATATGCAATTAGGAACACAAGAAAAAGAAGAATTTGAACAAGAACATCCTGAATTTAGAGAAATAATGGAAATCATAAATTGGATAGATGAAAATAATATCTCTCCTTATTTAATAAATGCAAGAGATATAAAACAATGGGTAGAACAAAATCAATTTGCAAAGTTACCAAGTAGATCATCAAAAGCAGTAGAAGAAGAAAGAGAATTAGGAAAAAAATTAAGTTATATAAGACAAGATTTAATTGGTACATATATGAAATTACAAACTGAACAAGAAAGAGAAATATTTAGAGAGAAACATCCTGAAATTGATAAAGTAATGTCCATAATTAGTGAATTAGATATACAATGTGGAAATGCTAAACAAAAAGAGCTTGCAATTTTAATTAGGCAAGATTTAGAAAAAAGGAAAGCACTACAAGAAGCAAAAAAATTAGAAAAAGATTATAAAGAACAATTAGCAATAAGAAAAGCAAATGTAATAGAAACTCAAGAACAAGGAGTAGATATTAATGAATAATAAATTGATAAAAACAAATAGTTTATGGTACAAGATAAAGACTTTCTTTAAAAATATATTTCTAAAGAAAACAAATATGACAGAGAAAAAAGAAAAAGCCTTACAGACAGAACAAGTAAGTAGTAATATTAGATTTGACCATAATTTAAGAGAAAAAATTGAACAGGAAAATAATAGAAAGGTTTTAGCAGAAAAATTACTTTATGGACAAATAGGAATAAGTGAATTAAACGAAACAGAAGTCAATGAAATGAAAGAATATTTTACTAATGACATTCAAAGCATTGATAATGAATTATCAAAAATAAAACAACATATTATTGCAATGCAACAAAAATTGAAACAATAATAATAAGCCATTCGTTTGAATGGCTTTTGCTGACGCTTAGCATCAGCTCGGGTCAGGTCCTAATCTAGTAAACTATTTCAGACCTAGTAGAATATCTATCTACAATATATAGTATTCCTTAATTTCTTTAATTATACACTAATTTTTTGAAAAAGTATAGAGTTTTATCGAAAAATTTAAAAATTATATATATAAATTAATTCTTCAAAAATGATTTCTTCAACTGAATGCTTATAATTATTCATAAGTCCTACCCATTTTATTGTGTCAGTATTTTTTAAGTTTTCATCAACAAGATTTTTTTCTAGCATTTGTTTCATAAGTATTTCAAATCTTTCTTTAGCTTGTTTATCAGTATCTACAATATGTTTTCTTAAAGTATTATCCATAAACATTATAGTATATTTAGCTTTCTTATGTGTTTTTAGATGTTCTAGTCTTAAATGACCATACTTTCCAATTTGATAATCTTTTTCATATTCATCTTTTGTTAAATATAGATTAGGCAAATGATAATCTCCAACTTTGTGATATGTAATTTTATTATTCATTTCTAAAAACCTCCATAAATTAATTTTCACTACAAATTTGACTAAATAATTTATATCTATATCTGACCATCTAATATAAAAAATTTTGGAAGAAGGTAATAAGAACAATTTTGTCCTTATTTAACTCCTCCCAAGTGTGGGATTTTATTTATTGTATTTCTAAAGCTGAATCTAAAGCAAGTTTTATCATTGTATTTAATCCATTTTGTCTTTCATCACTTGATAAACTTTTTTTATCAGTTAAGCTATCAACGACATTTAAAAGGCAAGAAGCATGTTTTCCTTCTCTTTTTGCATTATAAAATAATGCAAAAGCTTCCATTTCGCATCCAGAAATTGTAATATCTTTTGGCACTCTAGAGAGCATTGTTTTAATATCTGGAATATATGGATCAAAACATTCGTTACATAATGTTGTACCTTCAAAATATTTTATATTTTGTTTGTTTGCTACATTTTTTATAATATCATTTAATTTTTTACTAGAATTTTCTATATGAATATTTTTATTATCTAAACTTAGAGCATAATTACTTTCTGTATAAGAACTGTCAACCAAAATTATATCTAATAAATTTAAATCTTTTATAAAGGCTCCGACAAGTTCCTATTCTGATAATATAATCTACATTATAAAAATGAAATAGTTCGTAAGAGTAAATTCCCATACTTGGAATTCCCATACCAGAAGCCATAACTGTTAGTCTTTTACCTTTATAAAAACCTGTATATGCATACATTCCTCTAACATCATTTACTAATGTGAAATTTTCTAAAAAGTTTTGAGCAATATATTTTGCACGCATTGGGTCTCCTGGCATTATTACAATATTTGAAATATCTTCAATGTTTGCTTTATTATGTGGTGTTGGCATATAAAATCCTCCTTTTCTTTTTTTGTTATTATATCAATAAATAAAAAAATAATCAAAAAATATTATAAATTAAAGTTACAAATTTATTATTTTAATTATATTTTTTCCATTTTAAAAAATTGTAATAAATTAAAAATATGACTAATTAAAATGTCAAAAAAGCTTGTAAAATATAAAAATATTTGGTAAAATAAAAAAGGATTAAAAAAAACCGAATTTTTCGGAAAATTTTTTAATCTTTTTTTTATTAATAGGAGGGGAAAGATGAATACAAAATACATATTTGTAACAGGAGGAGTAGTATCAGGACTTGGAAAAGGTATAACAGCTGCATCACTTGGAAGATTATTAAAAAATAGAGGCTATAAAGTAACAATACAAAAATTTGACCCATACATAAATGTAGACCCAGGAACAATGAATCCATACGAACATGGAGAGGTATTTGTTACAGATGATGGAGCAGAAACAGACTTAGATTTAGGACATTATGAAAGATTTATAGACGAAAACCTAACAGAAAACTCAAGCATTACAATGGGGAAAATTTATTTAAGTGTAATAGAGAAAGAAAGAAAAGGAGACTACTTAGGAAAAACAGTTCAAGTAATTCCACATATAACAAACGAAATAAAAAAAAGAATATATGCATTTGAAAATACAGACACAGACATCGTAATATCAGAAGTAGGGGGAACAGTAGGAGACATAGAGGGACTTTCTATAATAGAGGCAATAAGACAAGTTGGCTTAGAAAAAAATCCAGAAGATGTATTATATATACACGTTACATTACTTCCATACATATTTGGTTCGAATGAAATAAAATCAAAACCAACACAGCACTCAGTAAAAGAGTTACAAAGTTATGGAATAAATCCAGACATATTAGTGTGTAGAACTGAACGTGATATACCAGAAAATATAAGGGAAAAATTATCATTATTTTGTAATGTAAGAAAAACAAGTGTAATACAAAATAAAACAGCAGATTGTTTGTATGCAGTTCCTTTAATGCTTGAAGAAGAAGGGCTTGCAAGAGAAGTATGTAATCACTTAAAACTAGATAAATATTTACCTGATAATAGTAAATGGGAAAATATGATAGAAAATATTAGAAATATAGATAAACAAAATAAAATAAATGTTGCAATAGTTGGTAAATACATAAAATTAGAAGATTCATATATATCTGTAATAGAAAGTCTATATCATGCAGGATTTGCAAACAATGTAAAAGTAGATGTAAAATTAGTAGATTCTGAAACAATTAATCAAGACAATGTAAAAGAAAAATTAGGGGGATTTCATGCAATAGTTGTTCCAGGAGGTTTTGGGAATCGTGGAATAGAGGGAAAAATTCAAACAATAAAATATGCAAGAGAAAATAAAATACCATTTTTAGGAATTTGTTTAGGAATGCAAATGGCAGTTGTAGAATTTGCAAGAGATGTATTAGGATTAAAAGATGCAAATTCAGCAGAATTTAGCGAATCAACAACAAATCCAGTAATTCATATAATGGATGATCAAATAGGTGTTGATAAAAAAGGCGGAACAATGCGTTTAGGAGCATATCCATGCATATTAAAAGATGGAACACTAGCTAAAGAATTATATGGAACTGAAAAAATTTCAGAAAGACATAGACATAGATATGAATATAATAATGAATATAAAGAAAGATTAGAAAAAGCAGGATTGATTTGTTCAGGAACATCACCTGATGGAAAATTGGTTGAAATTGTGGAATATAGAAAACATCCATATTTCATAGCAGGACAATTCCATCCAGAATTAAAGTCAAGACCTAATAGACCAGCTCCATTGTTTGTAGGACTAGTAAGAGCTGCAAAAGAGTGTTAAGTTAAATTTTCTACAATATAAAAGGAGGAAAAAGATGGAAAATCTTATGGAAGTTGTGGGAACAATGTTCTTTAAAAATGGAAAAATACTTATAGATAAACCACGTTCTAAAAAAACATTTCAAATGGTTGGAGGAAAAGTTGAAGAAGGCGAAACAATAAAAGAAGCAGCAATAAGGAAATGCCATGAAGAGTTAGGCTCAAAGGCAATATTTGATGAAAATTTATTAGAATTTGTAATGGATTTTGAAGAAATTGCAACAAGTGATCCTACCAAAAGAATACATATGAATATATTTAAGTATAAAGGTATTCTTGAAGGAGAATTAACTACATCAGATGAAATAGAGAAATTTATGTGGTTTGGTTCTAATGATGATAGAAAATTATTATCAAATACTTTGAAAAATGAAATTATTCCATACTGTATAAAAAATGGATTAATAAAAGAAAATGATATAGAAAGATAGATTTAAAAGCTTTTCAATTGTAAAGATTGCTTATTAAAGGACATTTGCAATTGAAGGGCTTTTATTTTTTATTAGTTCTAATTTGTACTATAATTGCATAAAATAATTTGAATGTGAATGTTTTGTGAAAAATAAATAAAAGTATTGACAAAGGAATAAAATGGGTATATATTATTAGCAGTCAAATAAAAAGAGTGCTAATAATATAACAGCACTTAAAAAAAGTTTATTATTAATGGCAAAATAAAGGAGGTAATTTTTATGATAAAACCATTAGCAGATAGAGTATTAGTAAAAATGAAAGAAAGTGAGGAAACTACAAAAAGTGGAATCATTCTAGCAAGTTCAGCACAAGAAAAGCCACAAATAGCAGAGGTTATAGAAGTTGGACCTGGAAGAATGGTTGATGGCAAAAGAGAAGAAATGGAAGTAAAAAAAGGTGATAATGTAGTTGTAAGCAAATATGGAGGAACAGAAGTAAAATATGAAGGTGAAGACTATATTATTTTAAGAGAAGAAGATATATTAGCAATTGTAAAATAATGTGCAAAAAAGGACCGACCCTAAATTAACAAATAAGAAAGGAATGATTATTATGGCAAAACAAATTAAATTTGGAGAAGATGCAAGAAAATCTTTATTAGAAGGTGTTAATAAATTAGCTGATACAGTTAAAGTTACATTAGGACCAAAAGGAAGAAATGTTGTATTAGATAAGAGCTATGGAGCACCATTGATTACAAATGATGGTGTAACAATAGCAAAAGAAATCGAGTTAGAAAATAAATTTGAAAATATGGGAGCTCGTTTAGTAAAAGAAGTTTCTACAAAAACAAATGATGTTGCAGGAGATGGAACTACAACAGCAACAGTTTTAGCACAAGCAATGATAAAAGAAGGTGTTAAAAATGTTGCAGCTGGAGCTGACCCAATGGCAATAAAAAGAGGTATAGAAAAAGCAGTTGATGGAGCTGTTGCAGAATTAAAAGAAATTACATCACCAGTTAATGGAAAAGAAGATATAGCAAGAGTTGCAAGCATATCTGCAAATAACACAGAAGTTGGTAATTTAATTGCTGATGCAATGGAAAAAGTATCAAAAGATGGTGTTATAACAATAGAAGAATCTAAAACATCACAAACAGAATTAAATGTTGTAGAAGGAATGCAATTTGATAAAGGATATGTATCACCATATATGGTAACAGATACAGAAAAAATGGAGGCAATTGTAGATAATCCATATATTTTAATAACAGATAGAAAAATAAGTAATATTCAAGAAATATTACCATTACTAGAAAATTTAATGCAATCATCAGGAAAATTAGTTATAGTATGTGATGATATCGAAAGTGAAGCATTATCAACATTAATACTAAATAAATTAAGAGGCGTATTAAATGTTGTAGCTGTTAAAGCTCCAGGATTTGGAGATAAGAGAAAAGCAATGCTAGAGGATATGGCAATTCTAACAGGTGGTGAAGTAATTTCACAAGATTTAGGAATGGAATTGAAAGATACACAAATAGAACAATTAGGTAGAGCAAAACAAGTTAAAGTTCAAAAAGAAAATACAATAATTGTTGATGGTGCTGGAGATAAAGCAAAAATTGCAGAAAGAGTTAAACAAATAAAAGCTCAAATTGCAGAAACAAAGAGCGAATTTGATAAAGAAAATTTACAAGAAAGATTAGCTAAAATTGCTGGAGGAGTTGCAGTAATTGGAGTTGGTGCAGCAACAGAAGTTGAAATGAAAGATAAAAAATTAAGAATAGAAGATGCATTATCTGCAACAAAAGCAGCAGTTGAAGAAGGAATTGTAGCTGGTGGTGGAACAGCATATGTAAATATTATACCAGCAGTAGAAAAAGTTGCAAAATCACTTGAAGGTGGAGAAAAACTAGGTGCAGAAATAGTATTAAAAGCATTAGAAGAACCAGTTAAACAAATTGCAAGAAATGCAGGATTAGAACCAGCAGTTATTTTAGACAATGTAAAGAAATCTGCAGCAGGATTCGGATTTGATGCAGACAAAGAACAATATGTTGATATGAAGAAAGCTGGAATAGTTGATCCAACTAAAGTAACAAGAAGTGCATTACAAAATGCAGCATCAGTTGCAGCAATGGTACTTACAACAGAAAGCTTAGTAACAGATGCTCCAGAACCAAAAGCATGTGGTTGTGGAAATAACCACGAGATGGATAATGGAATGGGCGGAATGTATTAAAAATAAAGAGGTTTCGATTTTTATCGAAGCCTTTTTACGTTTTCGTATATTTTTATATAATAAATAGGCCTTTTCATAAAAAAATTTGCAAAAAATGTAAAAAAGTGTTATAATAAAAAGTAGAAAAGTGTCAAATGGCACAAAAAACAGGAGGTAAACACTATGAAAACGACAAACAAGGTTCAGAGTATGAAGATCGATTCCAATGGAAATGAATGGTACTTGGTAAAGAACAAAACCTTGGAGTGGCCTAACGGGCAGCCTTGCAAGCTCGTGTATGCAGACCGCTACTCGACGTCACACCTTGTGGAACGTTTCAACGAGGATGGCATAATGATTGCTTCTGGAATTGTATGAAAAAAGGAGCCCACCAATTGGTGGGCTCCTACTTTTTTTGCAAAAGAAATCTGTCCCAAAATTGACAAGCTGTCAAAAAAAACACCGACACCAAATTGACACTAAATTGACACAAAAAGGTCAATAAACACTTGATTTTTTGCTAGATATAGAGTATAATCATATACGTGAAAAAGGAGAGATTTAGAATGAAAGCAATAGAAATAAGAAATAAATATTTGAATTTTTTTAAGAGTCATGGACATGTTGTTATACCATCAGCACCATTAATACCAGAAAATGATCCATCAGTATTATTTACAACAGCTGGAATGCAACCATTAGTACCATACTTATTAGGTGAACCACATCCAGCTGGAACAAGACTTACAGATTATCAAAAATGCGTAAGAACAAATGATATAGATGAAGTTGGAGATAATAGACATTTAACATATTTTGAAATGTTAGGAAACTGGTCATTAGGAGATTATTTTAAAGAGGAATCAATTCAAATGAGTTATGATTTCTTGACAAAAGAATTAAGAATACCAGCAGAAAAATTATCTGTAACATGTTTTGCAGGAGATGAAGATTGTGCAAGAGATGAAGTTACAGCATCATGTTGGAAAAAAGCAGGAATTCCAGAAGAAAGAATATATTATTTTGGAAAAGATGATAACTGGTGGATAGCTGGAGAAACAGGACCTTGTGGACCTGATACAGAAATGTTTTATGATACAGGAAAGCCAAAATGTTCACCAGAATGTAATCCATCATGTGGATGTGGTAAATATGTTGAAATTTGGAACAATGTATTTATGGAATTCTATAAAGATGAAAATTGTAAGTATTCAAAACTAAAACAACACAATGTTGATACTGGTTTAGGACTAGAAAGAATGACAATGTTATTAGAAGGAAAAGAAACACCATTTGAAACAGAATTATTTGCACCAATTATGGATAAACTAGTAGAGTTACAAAAAGTAGATAATATAGCAAGTAGAAGAATTGTAGCAGAACATTTACGTTCAAGTATGATGATAATATGTGATGGTGGAAGACCAAGCAATGTTGACAGAGGATATATATTAAGAAGATTAATTCGTAGAATGGTAAGACATATGAATAAACTTCAAATATCATTAGATGAATTATCAACACTAATAGATATAAATGTTGAAAACTTAAAAGAAATGTATCCAGCACTTGAAGCAAATAAAGAAACAATAAAAAATGTAATCTTAGAAGAAAAAGACAAATTTGTAAAAACACTTGAAAAAGGTGAAAAAGAATTTGCAAAAGAAGTTGGACAAGTTAAAGAACAAGGTGAAAACATAGTACCAGGTAAAGTTGTATTTAGATTATATGATACTTATGGATTCCCACCAGAAGTTACAGAAGAGCTAGCTACAGAAAATGGAATGAAAATAGATAAAGAAGGATTTGATAAACTATTTAAAGAACACCAAGAAAAATCAAGAGCTGGTTCAGAACAAAAATTCAAAGGTGGATTAGCATCAACAGGAGAAATGGAAACAAAATATCATACTGCAACACATTTATTAAATGCAGCATTAAAACAAGTATTAGGCTCACATGTACATCAAAGAGGAAGTAATATAACAGCTGAAAGAATGAGATTTGACTTTTCACATCCAGCAAAAATGACAGATGAAGAAAAACAAAAAACAGAAGACTTAGTAAATGAATGGATAACAGAAGCAATTCCAGTAGAACATTTAGAAATGAAAAAAGATGATGCAATAAAAATGGGAGCAGAAGCAATGTTTATTGAGAAATATGGTGATATAGTTTCTGTTTATAAAATAGGTGATGTTTCAATTGAATTATGTGGAGGACCTCATGTTTCTAATACATCTGAATTAGGACACTTCAAAATAAAGAAAGAAGAATCAAGTTCTTCAGGAATTAGAAGAATTAAGGCTATATTAGATTAAATAAATATATTTTGAAAATATAACTATTTCATAGCAAAAATATAGCTAGGGTCATACCTACAGGTCTTTGCTTTATTCAATAGTTATATTTTTCAAAATAATAAAATTTAATTAGAAGGAGATTAAATATGGAAGAAAATTGTTTATTTTGCAGAATTATAAAAGGAGAAATACCATCAAGTAAAGTATATGAAGATGAAGAGGTATTAGCATTTAAAGACATAAATCCAGCAGCACCAATACATGTATTAGTAATTCCAAAAAAACATATAACATCACTTGCAACAATGGAAGATGGAGATGAAAAAATAATTTCAAAAATATACAAAGTTATCAATGAAATTGCCGAAAAGCAAGGCTTCAAAGAAAAAGGATATAGAGTAATTGTAAATTGTGGTGAAGATGGAGGTCAAGAAGTAGGACACTTACACTTTCACCTATTAGCTGGTAAAAAATTTGGAGAAAAAATAGTATAAATTTACAAAAATAGCTATCTTTTTTTTAGAAAATATGATATAATTAAAGTATAGGTTTTTAAAGAGAAAACGTATAATAAAAAATATTATTGAAAGGGATGATAATTATGAATAGTAAATATAGTGCTTTTTTAACAGTATTATTAGTAATAATTATAATTGCAATAGTAGGAATAATAGGATTTTTAGGATATAAATTTATAGCAAGTGAAAATAGCAAGAAAGAAGCAGAAGATTTTGCAGATTCTTGGAGTGAAAACATAAGTCAAAATACTAAAAAAGAAGAAACAACAGATACAAAAATTGATGATAATCCAATAACAGATCCAATTGAAACACCAACAACAGACTCAACATCAACTGGAACAAATACAAGTTCTGGAGAAGGAATGAAATATAATGGATTTTTAACAGCAGGAAAAATCGAAATACCAACAACAGGTTTAAAAAGTCCAATAATATCATACTCAGAATATTCTAAATCATCATTAGAAACAGCAGTATGTGTTGTATATTCAACAACAGGAGAACAAAATACTCAAGGAAGTGGAATAAATAAACCAGGAAATACAGTAATTGCTGGACATAATTATAGAAATAGTAACTTTTTCTCAAATAATAAAAAATTAAATATTGGAGATAAAATTTATGTTACAGATTTAGATGGAAAGAGAATGACATATACAATTTATGATAAATTTGAAACAGATGATACAGATACAGAATATATGACAAGAGATACACAAGGAGCTATAGAAATATCATTAACAACATGTACAGATGATAGTAAAGCACGTTTAATTATTTTAGCAAAAGCAGATGCATAAATAATAAAAAAAGTAAGATAGAAAAAATTCTATCTTATTTTTTTGCACTAATATAGAATTTTTTCATTAACAATGATATAATCAAAATGAAAATTTTACATTAGGAGGAAAATTGAAGACATGGATAAAAAACAAGCAAAAGAAAGAATAGAAGAACTTAGAAAAAAAACAGAATATTATGCCCAAAAATATTATGATGATGATAATCCAGAAATAACTGATTTTGAATATGATATGATGATGTTAGAATTAAGAACATTAGAAAGTCAAAATCCAGAATTTATAACCAAAGATTCATTAACACAAAAAGTAGGAGGACATGTAAAAGAAGGATTTACTAAGGTAGAACATGAAGTACCACTTCAAAGTTTACAAGATGTATTTAATTTTGAAGAAATTGAAGCATTTGATGAAAGAGTAAAAAAAGTAGCAAGTGAAAATGGAATAGATGAAGTAAAATATGTTGTTGAAACAAAAATAGATGGTTTATCATCAGCATTAGAATATAAAGATGGAAAACTTGTAAGAGGAGCAACTAGAGGAAATGGACTAGTTGGAGAAGATGTAACTGAAAACTTGAAAACTATAAAAACAATACCTCAAGAATTACCAGAAAAAATAAATATAACAGTTAGAGGAGAAGTATTTATATCTAAAAAAGAATTTGAAAAAATGAATCAAGAAAGAGAAGAAAATGAAGAAGAATTATTTGCAAATGCAAGAAATGCAGCAGCTGGTTCATTAAGACAATTAGATAGTAATATAACAAAGAAAAGACCATTAGATATTTATATATTTAATGTTCAAAAAATAGAAGGAAAAGAATTTAATTCACATTTTGAAGAATTAGAATATTTAGAAAAATTAGGATTTAATGTAAATCCTGTTCGTATACCATGTTCAAATGTTGAAGAAGTAAAGAAAGCAATAAATAAAATCGGAGAAGATAGAGAACAATTAACTTTTGGAATAGATGGAGCAGTTGTTAAAGTAGACAATTTAAAATTAAGAACAATTTTAGGAACAACATCTAAAGTTCCAAAATGGGCAATTGCATATAAATATCCACCAGAACAAAAAGAAACAATTTTAAAAGATATAGAATTTCAAGTAGGAAGAACAGGAGTAATAACACCACTTGCAATACTAGAACCAGTAAGAGTTGCTGGATCACTTATATCTAAAACAACATTACACAATGAAGATTTTGTTAAAGAAAAAGGATTAAAAATAGGTGATAGAGTTATAATACAAAAAGCAGGTGATGTAATACCAGAAATAGTACGAGCAGTTGTAGAAAGAAGAGATGGAACAGAAAAAGAATTTGTCATGCCAACACATTGCCCAGTATGTGGTGCAGAAACAGTAAGAGAAGAAGGAGAGTCTGCAGTAAGATGTACAGGAATAGAATGTCCAGCAAAATTATATAGAAATTTAGTGCATTTCGTATCAAGAGAAGCAATGAATATAGATGGACTAGGTGAAAATATTATAGGAATATTACTTGAAAAGAAAATGATTTCAAATATTGCAGATATATATGATTTGAAATTTGAAGATATAGCATCATTAAAGAAAAATGGCAAAAAGTTCGCTCAAAATCTAATAGATAGTATAAATATAAGCAAGCAAAATGATTTATATAGATTAATAACAGCATTGGGTATAAGGCATGTAGGAGTAAAAGCTGCTAAAGTATTAGCTAAAACATATGAAAATATGGATAATTTATCAAATGCATCAATTGAAGATTTAAGTCAAGTAGATGAAGTTGGACCAATTGTAGCAAATAGTATAAATGAATTTTTCTCTCAAGAACAAACAAAAGACTTGTTGAAAAGACTAAAAGATGCAGGAGTAAATATGGAAAGGCAAAAAGAAGAAAATGAAGATGACAGATTTGCAGGAAAAACTTTTGTATTAACAGGTTCACTTGAAAAATATTCAAGAGAGGAAGCATCAAATATTATAGAAAAATTTGGAGGAAAAACATCAAGTTCTGTATCTAAAAAAACAACCTATTTATTAGCTGGAGAAGATGCAGGAAGTAAACTTACAAAAGCACAAAGTTTAGGAGTACAAATTATTAGTGAAAATGAATTTGAAGAAATGTGTAAATAACAAGGAGGAAAATTAGTGGAAAATTATACATTTGAAGATATGTGGTTAGATTTAAAAAATGGATATCAAATTTATTATACGTATGTAAGAAATCGATATGTATTATTTAGAACTGCCAAAAATTGCTATACACAAAAATTGTTGTCAGATGACCCTAAAAATCCACAACCTAAAATGACAATGCTTACATTAAAAAGAGTGAAAGAAATATTTCCACACATGGAAGATATTGAATATAAAGTTGGAATACTGGATGAATTTAACTCGTAAAAACATTAATAAGAATTTCTATGTGATGAAAATTATATAGAAATTCTTATTTTTTCTATAAATAAAACTTAAATTTAATAAAAAGTTTGAAATATGTGAACCAAATAATATAGAAAAACATCTAAAGAGTATAAAGATATAGAAGGGAGAAAATATGGATACCGAAAAAGTAGAAAAAGCCAGGAATGGCAATGTAGATGAAATTGGTAATCTTTTAATGGAAAATATGAAATCTATGTATAGAGTAGCATTCAGTATTTTAAAAACAGAAGAAGAAATATCTGATGCAATTTCAAATACAACAGTAATTGTTTTTGAAAAAATGCATACATTGAAAAATGCAGAATTTTTTAAGACGTGGCTTATTAGAATTTTAATTAATGAATGTAATAAAATTCATAGACAAAACAAAAAAATTATATATTTAGAAAATTACAATCAAACAGATTTAGTTTATAATGATAAATATGATGATTTTGGAGTAAGACAAGCCATAAAAAAACTAGATGAAGATTTGAAAACAATGGTTATATTATATTATTTTGAAGATTTTAACATAAAAGAGATTTCAGAAATTCAAAAATTACCAGAAGGAACAGTAAAATCAAGATTATCAAGAGCAAGAAAAAAATTAGAAAGTATTTTCTTAGATGAAAATATAAGAAAGGAGGATTTGAATGGATAGAGATGATGAAATAGATAAAATATTAAAGCAAAAATTTGAAAATAAAATTTTACCTTCAGAAGAATTTGAAAATAATATGAAAAAAATAATAAATGAACAAAAAAGTAAAAAGAATAAGAAGTATAAAAAGATAATAACTATTACATCTATCGCAGCAGTATTTGTGATTATATTCGCATTAGGAATGAATTTTATGAAATTTGATTCTACTCAAATTCAAACAATATCAATAACAAAAATAGAACCAACGAAAATATCTGATCAAATTTTATCAGAAGATTCAGAATTTATAATATATACAGATAAAGATGCAAATATAGAAAGTGTAAAGAAAAGTTTGTATATAGAACCAGCATTAGAATATTCTATAGAAAAAACAGGTAAAGATGGACAATATAAATTAAAATTTAAACAAAATATACCAGATAATACAATTTTAAAATTACAATATGTAAAAGATAAAATAACAAAAGATAGTTGGGCATATCAAACATCAAACAAATTAAGTGTAACAAATACATATCCAGCAAATAGAGCAGATAGGGTGTTAACAAGTTCTAATATAGAAATTGAAATGTCTTATTCAAATATAGAGAATTTCGAAAAATATGTTCAAATAGTACCAGAAGTTGAAGGAACGTGGGAACAAAAAGGAAAAGTTTACAGATTTATACCAAGTAATGGATTAGTAGACCAAACTCAATATACTGTAACAGTAAAAAAAGGCTTAAAAATATATGATCAAGAATTAGAAGATAATTATACATTTTCGTTTAGTGTAAATAACGATACAGGAATTACAGAAAAATATGAAAATATATCAAATTCAATTGATAATATAAATACTTATAATTCAAATGAAAATATATCAATATATTATCAAACAAATGGAAATATTGAAATTGCAAATGTTGAAATTGGTAAATTTGATAGTTCAGATAGTTTTATAGAATATTTACAAACTAAAGATTATTCAAAAGCAACAGATTTGCAAAAAGTAGATTTTAATTTAATAGAAAATGGAATAAAATTAACAAGAACATTACAAGATGGATATTATGTTGCAATAATAAAAAATAAAAATGGTTCAGAATTATTTAATACTCCAATTCAAATAAATAATTTGAATGTATATGTTACAAATACAGAAAATGACATTCTTGTATGGGTAGCAGATGAAAATGGAATTGCTTCAAATATTAAGGTAAAATATGAAAGCGAAGAAAAAGTAACAAATTCAGAAGGAATTGCAAAATTTACTTCTGATAAAACAGAAATGATAAAATATTTGAAAATTGGTAATACAGAAAATAAGTTAATTGTAGGTGTATATAATTATAATAAAGAATTATATTATTCAAATTCTTATATTTATACAGATAGAACATTATATAAAAATACAGATACAATAAATATATGGGGATTTGTTCCAAAAGCAATATATGGTAACGATTTACAAGATGAATTTTATATATCATTTAATGGCGAAAGCAAAGAAAAGATAAACGTAGGAAAAGATGGAAATTATAATTATAAAATAGAATTACAAAACCATTATGATGTAGAATATGCAATGATTTCATTATACTATAAAGATAAAGAAATTGCTGGAAGATATGTAACAATTGAAAATTATGAGCTTCAAAATTATACATATGAAATCATAGCAAATAAGAATTATGTGTATAATAATGAAAAATATGATTTCGATGTTAAAGTAACACATATAACAGGACTTGTTGTACCAAATAAAAAAGTTCTTGTAAGATTTAATGGACAAGAATTACTTGAAAAAACAGATGAAAATGGTATTGCACATTTTTCAGTAGATATAGCAAAAGAAGATGAAAAAACATATATAGTAACAAATATGTATATGGAAGTATATAATGGAGATTTAGAAGAATATAATGATACAGTTACAACAAAAGATGTAGAATTAATTTATAGAGATATATATACAACAGTTAATAATACAGGAAGTAATTATGAATTAAGTGCATATAAATTACAAAAAGATAAAGAAATGGAAGTAAGTTATGATCTAAAAGAATTATATGATGATGAATATAATACAACAGTTGAGATAGATCTAAAAGAAAGTAGAAATGAAAAGAAAGTTGTAAAATATGAGCTTGATAAATATACAAAAACAAATAAACCAGTATATGATTATGTAATAACAGAAAATACACAAAAAATTACTGAAATAAATATGAAAAATGGCAAAATGAATTATGATATAAATTCTTTAAAAATGAAGGATAATACAGAAGTTTATAGTTATACATATACTCTAATATTCAAATTACAAGATAGAAGCGGAAAAGAAATAGAAATCAAAAAAATCATATATAGAGATGAAAAAGATGTAGAATTAGGATATTCATATGGCTTTTTCTCAAATTTGGGAAAATTAGCATATAAACAAAAAATTTCACAATACTATGATGTATTTAGATATTTCTTAAAGGCAGATGTAACAAACTTTAATATCGGAGATACAGCTAAATTTACATTATCTGAAAGTATAGCAAATAAAGGAAATCAAGAAATAGATAATAATGGAAAATTATTATTGATATCAGCACAAGAAAATATTTTAACTACAAAGATAACAGATAAGAGTGAAATTGAATACAAATTTGAAGAAAAAGATTTTCCTGGATGTAAAATAACATCAGCATATTACTATAATGGTAAATTTTATAGAATGCCAATATATTATTATGATTTTAATGAAGAAACAAAAAAAGTTGATATAGATATAAAATCAGATAAAACAGAATATAAACCTGGTGATGAAGTAAATTTAACAATAAAAACAACAAATAATAATAAACCTATAAAGACATTTGTAAATATAAGTGTTGTTAATGAAGCAGTATTTGCAGTACAAGAAGATTCAACAGAAATACTTTCATCAATATACCAAGATCCAGAATACCCAATATATACATATTCAAGCTATTTGGATTTTATAAGTAAAGAACCAGATGGATTTGGAGGTGGTGGTGGAGATACAAGAGGAAATTTTGGAGACACAGCATATTTTGATACTGTATATACAGATTCAAATGGAGTAGCAAGTGTAAAATTTAAACTACCAGATAATGTTACAACATATAGAGTAACAGTTCACTCAGCAAATGAAGATGTATATGTTGGTGTTAATAAAATTGATATAACATCAAAATTAGATTTCTTTATTCAAAGTACAGAGCCAAGAAATGTTAAAACAACAGATGATTTAGTTTTAAATGCAACAAGTATAGCTTCAGAACAATATGATGTAAAATATCAATTTACAATAGAAGAATTAAATAAAACATTAGAAGCAGAAGGAACAACAAATTCAATTACAACAGTAAACTTTGGAAAATTAGATTATGGAACATATCATGTAGTAATAAAAGGAAGCGGAAATAATCAGGAAGATGCAATAACATATCCAATTAATATAATAGAGTCTGCACAAGAAGTAAAGAAATATACAAAAATAAATATTAATGAAACTTCTGAAATAAAACCAACTAAAAATCCAGTAGTATTAGAAATTTATAATAGAAATATGGAAAAATATATTGACTATATTGATTTTATAGAAAATACATTAACAGATAGATTAGATACACAAATATCATATAATGAAGTTCAAAAAATAAGAACAAAATATTATGGAAGTTCAAATAATCAAGTTAATATAAATATGACTAAATATAAAGATACTCAAAATTATACAGATTATTTAAAAAATCTAGAAAATGCAAATACAGATATTGTATTAACAGCATTAATTCAATATTATGCAAAAGATTATATTTCAGGCTTAAATATAGATCCATTTATAAATGATGATAATAATTTATTTGAACAATATTTATTAGCATCTGCTAACCAAAAAACTGTATTAACAGATTTATTACAATTAAAAGAAGAAAAAGATATTGAAAATTATAATAAATTATTAGTAACATTATCATTAGAATTCTTAGGAGACTATCAAAATGCTAAAGATTTATATAATCAAATAGAATTGAATAGTGAAGAAAAAGAAGAATATAAATCAATCACTGCAATAATTGAAACATTTATAAATAAAGACAATTCAAGTAAAATTATTGATGAATTAATAGCAAATTCTCCAGAAGATGAATATTTAAGATTTGCAATATTATCATTCTTCCAAAATAATGAAACAGATATTTCAAATGAAGAAGAAATAAAAATAATATTTTCAAATGTAAATGAAACAATAAAATTAAACGGAATGTCAGTAAAAACATATATTGTAAATAACAAGGAATTAGATACAATAAAATTTGAAACAAATAGTAATGATATTATTGTAAGATATTATTATCAAACATTATTAGAAAATATAGAATCAGAAAATGTAAGTGAAGATATATCAATAAAAATTACGGGAAATTTGAAGAAGAATTCAACAATATATTTACAAATCAATTGTAATGATACAGAAACTAAAGAATTAAGAATAGCTTTACCAAATTCATTAAGATTAGCAAATACAGAAAATTTAAAAGGATATTGGATAATGAATAATGCAATTGATTATATATCAGTATATAAACAAAAAGGATATTCAAGTATAAAAATACCTTTGATTGTAACACTTGATGGAAATTATAAATTTGAAAATATAGTAAATAATCAAAATGGAATATATCATATTTCAAATTCACTAGATTTAGATATTAAATAGTAAAAATGGGGGCAATTGATATTGCTCTCATTTTTTTGAAAGTAATAATTTACTATTTACAAATAAAGTTTTATGAGATAAAATCTAAATAGTAATTGACTGAGGAGAGGGAAAATTATGATAATAGATGGAAAAGAATTGGCGAGAAAAACAAGAGAAAAATTAAAAATAGAATGTGATAATTTAAAAAAAGAGGGAATACTTCCAAAACTTGCAGTTATTATGGTTGGAGATGATAAAGCATCACAAATATATGTAAAAAACAAAAGCAAGGCATGTCAAGAAATTGGAATAGAATTTGAAGAATATTTTCTAGGAAATGATATAAAACAAGAAGAATTAATTGAATTGATTCAAAAATTAAATTGTGATAAATCAATTAATGGAATATTATTGCAAAGTCCTATTCCAAAATTGTTAGATATAAATGAAGCATTTAGAATTATATTGCCAGAAAAAGATGTTGATGGATTTAATCCTATAAATGTCGGAAAATTGTGTTTGAACCAAGAAACATTTGTGTCATGTACACCATATGGAATTATGAAAATGTTTGAAGAATATGATATTGATTTAACAGGAAAGAATGTCACAATTTTAGGAAGAAGTAATATAGTTGGAAAGCCATTAATACAATGCTGTTTAAACAAAAATGCTACAGTAACAGTATGCCATTCAAAAACTAAAGATTTAAAAGAACATACGAAAAATGCTGATATTGTAATTTCAGCAATAGGAAAAGCCAAATTTGTTACAGCAGATATGATAAAAGATGGAGCTGTTGTAATTGATGTTGGAATAAATAGAAATGAAAATGGAAAAATAGTTGGGGATGTTGATTTTGAAAATGTAAGTTTAAAAGCAAGTTATATAACACCTGTTCCTGGAGGAGTAGGACCTATGACAATAGCAATGTTAATGAACAATGTTATAAAAGCTACGAAGTTACAAAACAGAAGGAGTGAAACTTTATAGAAATAGAAGAAATATTAATAAAATCAAAAGAATATCCACAAAAGTTAAGAAATATATATAATCCACCATTAAAATTATATGTACTTGGAAATAAAAAAATATTAAACAATAAAGGTATTGCTATAGTTGGTACTAGAGATTGTACTAAATATGGAGAAAATATTTCATTAAAATTTTCAAAAGAGTTAACAAAAAATGGATTTAATATCATAAGTGGGTTAGCTTTGGGAATAGATACATATGCACATTTAGGCAATGTTCAAATTAATATGGAGAATAGCAAAAGTATTGGGAAAACAATAGCAGTATTAGGTTGTGGAATAGATGAATTATATCCCAAACAAAATAAAATATTAGCAAAACAAATATTAAAAACAGGTGGATGCATTATTTCAGAATATCCAAATGGTACAAAGCCTAATAAAGCAAATTTTCCTCAAAGAAATAGAATAATAAGTGGATTAGCGGAAGCAATAATTGTTGTTGAAGCAGGAGAAAGAAGTGGAGCAATTATTACAGCTAATTTAGCACTTGAACAAGGAAAAGAAATATTTGCTGTACCTGGTGATATAACAAAGAAACAAAGTATAGGAACAAATAAATTAATAAAAGATGGAGCATTTGTAATTACAGAGGTTAATGATATATTAAATAATAATGTATAAAAGGAGAGTAAGATGGAAGAAGAAAAAATTGATAGAATATTAAAATTAGTTGATATGCTTGAAGTAACTGATGAAAATAGAGATGATATAGCAAAAGTAAAAAAATTAATAGAACAAAAAAAGTATGCTGAAATGTTAGAAGTATTAAAAAAAGTTACTAGTAAAAATGAAACAAAAATAAAAGAAGATAATAGAACTATATTATTTCGAAATGAAGAAAAAGAAGAAAATAAAGAAGAAAAAGAACCTATTGAAGAAGATGATGATGTAAATAGTGAAGAAGACGAAAAAGCTCAAATGGAAAAATTATTAGATAATTTGGAACAAGAAAAGGAAGATGAGGATTATGAATATCCAAAAAAATTATCTAATAAAAAATTGGAAGAAGTATATATTAGTTTACTATTAGCTAATCCTAAAGCCATTTCAATGTATTATATAGAAAAAAAAGATTGTTATTTTGAAAGTGCATTATTATTAAATATATATAAGAGTATTCTTTTTACAGAAGGAGAAGCATATGCACCACAAGTTGCTAAAGATGATTTTAACTATGCAAAAGAAAATTATAAAATTTTCCAAAGTAAAAAGAAATTATTAGAAGAAGGAAGAGAAAGTAGACAAAATTTTGAAAAAGTATATGTTGAATTAAGAAAATTATTTGAAATTAGAAAAGGATATACTACAAATCCAATAAAAGAAACCAAAAAGCAGATTGAAGAAATTGTTGATTATGAATTATATGATAGAATGACAATTCAAGAGGTAAAAGATGCAATTGTACAAATAACAACAACAGAAAAATTTAAAAGATCAATATTAAGTACAAATGTAACAGATTTCTTATTATCTGGCGAAAATAATTTAAATTCAGGATTAACACTTCCATTTCCAATATTAAGCAGTGTATTTAAAGGAATAAGAAAAGGTGAAACAATGTCATATGCAATGCCATCAAACTCAGGAAAAAGTAGATTTACAATAGATATTGCAACATATATAGCATATAAACACCAAAAGAAAGTATTGATAGTATCAAATGAGATGTCAGAAGAAAAAATGAAGTTGTGCTTAATAACAACTATAGTAAATAACAAAGAGATTCAAGAATTACATGGATATAAGTTAAGAATAACAGAAGGTGAGATATTGGAGTTTAAATATAAGGCAGATCAAGACAAAAACGTTGAAACTGATGAGAATGGATATGTATTAAGATATGAAAATGAAAGTTTGGAAAAATTTACAAAAAGGTTATTAGAATGTTCATCACAATTTAGAGATGTTATAGCAGTTACAAATTGGATTCAAACTCAAAAAGATAATCAAATATTTTTTGTTAATATAACAGATCATACAAATGATGAGTTGGAAAAAATAATATTAAATTATTATTATAAAGAAAAGATTGAATATATGTTTTATGATACATTAAAACCAGATACAGAAAACATAGGAAATAGTGAAGAATTAAAGAAAACAGCAACAATTTTATCAAATTTAGCACAAAATTTGAATATATTTATAGGATCATCTTTACAATTAACAGAAAGTGATAGATCACCATTAAATTTGGATGTAAATGATTTGGCTGCATGTAGAACAGTGAAAGAAGTTTTAGATACATTATGCTTAATAAAACAAATACATAATGATGATTTAGGATTATATGAATATTCTTATGAAGAAGTCCCAACAGAGTGTTTTGATTTAGAAAGGTCAAAAAATCCAGATGTAAGGTATTATGCTTGTGTAGTTGATAAGAATAGAGCAGGAGCAAAGCCAAAAGTTGTATTTAGATTAAACTTAGCATATAACGAATGGGAAGAATTAGGATATTTAAGATTAAAAACTAAAAATTAATGAAAAAGTACTTACATTTGTAAGTACTTTTTCTGTTCTAAAATCTTAAGATAAGAATACAATTAAACAAAAAGTATTCTTATTGGGGGTTGTACAGGTGAAAAATGTTATGATAGATGAACGTGCAAGAAAATTAGCACAATATATAATAGATTCGAAAGATACAGTTAGAGGAACAGCAAAAAAATTTGGAATAAGTAAAAGTACTGTACACAAGGATGTAACACTCTAGAACGGTTTAAAAAATGGACAAGTTATTTCTGAAAGTATTGAAATAAAGAAAGTTTTCCTAGCAGAGAAAAATCCTGTGGTAAGATTGGTATTTGTAATTAAATAGAAAATATTATATAAGCCTTAAGAGTAAAATCTTAGGGTTTATTTTTTCGACAAAATGTGGTAAAATATGGTAGTATAAAAAGAATTTATAAAAGGAGACAAGAAATGATACAAATAATAACTTATGATATAGGTAAATATAAAGAATATTCTGATAAACAATATAAAATATCAAAATTAGGAGAGATACAAGCTTTAGATGATTTTGAAATATGTGTAATTGATTTAACTAGTGAATATATATGGAGATATGATGAATCACAACCTACAAATGTTAATTGTCATAATGATTTACTTACTATAAAAGAGGCAATAATAAATAGCAATATTTCAAAAATAGTTATAGTATTACCACAAAATGAAGAATTTTATTATTATAAAACGTATAAAAATAGCAGATATGTATTGGACAAATTTATACAATTGAAAGATAATAAAGAAAATTTAGTAAAAATCATCAGTAGTAATTTATTTAATATGGGAAAGGTAAAGTTGACATTTGAAAAAACTAGAACTACAATTGAAAATGAAAGTTTAGAAGCAGATTTTAATTTTAATAGTTATCAGGAAGATAAGTTTGAAGTTTTAACATTTTCTAATAATAGTAAAAAAGTTACAACAATAAAAAATGAAAAAATTTTTATAACAACATTAAAAATATTAGATGATAATGAAAAGTTAAAAGTATTTATAGAAAACTATTGTAAAAATACACAAGGAAAAGAAGACATGCCTGACTGGATTAGTGATATAAATTTTTTTAATGATGAACAATTAAAAAAGGATAAAGATAACAATCTAGCAAAAATAAGTGAAATAAAGCAGAAGAATATAGCGATAGATAAAGAATTAGAAAAAAATTTAGAATATAAAAGTATTTTATATACGAATGGAGATGAATTAGTAAAGGTTGTATTAGAAATTTTAGATGAGATTCTAGAACATGATTCAAGTAAGTTTGTAGATGAAAAAAAAGAAGATTTTCTTATAAATAAAGATGATATAACTTTTGTTGGTGAAATTAAAGGATTAAGTTCGGCAGTTCAAAATAAAAATATTTCGCAACTAGAGGTTCATATTCAAAACTATTTTGATAAATTACAGGAAGAAGGAAAAGAAGAAAAAGTTAAGGGACTACTAGTTATAAATCATCAAAGAAATAAACCGTTGGAAGAAAGACAAGAAATACATGAACATCAAAAGGATTTAGCAACAAAATATGGATCATTGATCATAGAAACACAAACATTACTAAAAATATATGAAAAATACAAATTAGGAAAAATGACTAAAGAAGAATGCAAGAAATTATTTGAAAAAAATATAGGGTTACTAGAAATAAAAAATAATTAAAATTGTAATAAGCTTTAAGAGCAAAATCTTAAGGCTTTATTTTTTGACCTAAAATTATACCAAAAACAAATTTAAAAGCCACAAAATCGAACGTGGTACGAATAAAAAACGAAAGGAGGGTATGCAATGCAAAAGTTAAAAGGACTATGGATTCCAGCAGAAATTTTATTAAATGAAGAATTATCAGATAAAGAAAAAATAATACTTTCAATGATTTTATATTTGAGTGAAGAAAAAGGTAGTTGCTTTGCAAGTAATAAATATATTGCAAATATTGTAAATGTAACACCTGAAAGAGTATCTAAAATCATAAGTTCATTAAAAGATAAAGGATATATAAGTGTTAAATTAAAATATAAAACAGATAGCAAAGAAATAGAAGAAAGACAAATTACACCTATAGTCGAAAACATCAATAGGTATAGTCAAAAACTTCAAGAGGGTATAGACAATAATAACTATTTAGATAGTCGAAAACAACCATACCCTATAGGTGAAAATAACAAAGATATAATAAATAATATAAAAAATAAAAATAATTATAATAAGGAATGCCAGACAAGTAAAAAGAAATATGTACCATATAGAAGCGACAGAAATTATGATAACTTCAATTGGGATAGCTTATATGCAAATTATAAAGAGATTACTGCTACTTAAATATTTAGCTAATCTCTTTTAATTTGCCTAAAAAACTATTTATAGTTTTTTAGCACTCAAAAATAAAAATTAGCTTTTTATTTTTGAGTGGAAAGGGTGCAGGGACTCCTGCCACACTAACACTTTTTGAAGCAGTAGGCTAAAAAAGTGTTGTAGTGTGTTACAACACATTAGAGAAAGCAGAAGATTTTAGCTTATCTCTGTGTTTACTCATTAGATTAAAAGAAGGAGGTATATGAGATGAGTTATGCTATAATAAGAAATACAAAATACAAAAGAGAAAATTTAAAAGGAATATATAGACACAACGAAAGAAGAAATAAGAATTATTCAAATGCAAATATAGATAAAGAAAAATCATATTTGAACTATTCAATAAAATCTCCACAATATAGTTATGAAAAAGAATTTGATTTAATGAGAGAAAAATACAAATTAAAAGGACAAATAAAAGTAGTTAGTAATATTGCTTGTGAATATATAATTACTTCTGATAAGGAATTTTTTGAGACAATAGGGGAAGAAGAAACAAAAAGATATTTTGAAACTGCATATCAATTTGTAACTCAATACAAAGAGTTAGGCGAACAATATATAATGTCTGCAAAAGTGCATATGGATGAAGAAACACCACATATGCACTTAATTTTTTTACCTGTAGTTCATACCAAAGATAAAGAAGGTAATGACATTGACAAATTAGCTTGTAGCGAATTTTGGAAAGCTAAAGATAGTTATAGACAACTTCAAAATGCTTTTTACAATTATATGGTATCTAATAATTTTGAACTGGAAAGAGGTCTGCCAAAAGAAGAAACAGGAAGAGAACATATAGATTTGAAAGAATATAAAGAAATAACTAATTTTGATAAAACAAAAGAAAAATTACAAAATATAAAATTAGAATTGCCAGATGTTCCAAATTTAGAAGATATAAATGTAAATAGACTTTCAAAAAAGAGAGACGAAAAGATACTTGAAGAAATAATCAAGCCAAAAGATAATTTGATAAATGATTTATATCAAGATAATTTAATTTTGCAACAAGAATTATCAAGACAAGCAAAAATGGTAGAAAAAGCAGAAAAATACCAACGAGAGAGAGATAGGATAATGGAAGATAATGAAAATCTACACAATGAAGTAGAACAAATTAAGAAAGAATATAAAGAAAAAGAATTTGATATTGAATGGAAATATAAAAGTAAAATTAAAAGTTTGGAAAAAGAAAACAACTATTTACGCAGAGTAATAGATAAGTTTAAAGAAAGCATAGGAAAGTTTATAGAATGGATTTGTCAAAAGTTTGATATGGGTGCAGAAGATAATTTAATTAGAAAGTTTGAAAAAGAGACTAGAACTTATTTAGATGCAGAAAAACAAATAGCAAAAGAAGATAGAGAAAAAGAATTGGGTTTAGAATTGTAAAAAAATTAAAATGTATGATATAATGTTTCTAGTATAAAAATCTAGGAGAGAAGAATGATAAAGTTAAAGAAAGTTGAAAAATATTCAATAAATAAATTAACAGATAATGAAATAAATAACTTGAAATTTATAAAGGTAATGTTTGGAACAAAATCGAAGGCAGGAGATGGATTTGAGTATAAAATAGCAGAAATTAATGAAACTGATAATTGGCATCCAGAAACTAAAGATGCAAAAGACATAGGAGGATTCAATTTTTCAGTAGAAGAAAAAATATTAAGATGGCTAGTAAGAGGAGATACACTTTATGATGTAACTATACCAAAAGATACAGAAGTTTATGATTGCGATAGCCCATCAGCGCCTCATGGTGTTTTTCGTTCTAATAGAATTATAATAAATAATCCAAGACCTATGACAGATGAAGTAGCAATGTACTTTTATGAAAAGTCAATATTACCAGAGAAGAGTTATTTTAAAGCTATGGCAGGTTGTAGTGTAAGAGGATATATGAATACAGCAATTAGAATTTTTACTGATAAAGTTAATAAAGAGAATTTTGAATTGACATTTAATGAATTTAAAGACTTTATGATTCCAAATGAAAAAAATACATTTAATGAAGAATATTTAGATGAAAATACTAAAAAAATTTATGACATGTTTATAGAATTAAAAAACAGGATGTAAAAATAGAATGTGAGGATTTATAGTGAATAGTGTTAATATTAAAGATATAGATTTAAATAATTCATTTTTTCATTTTACTACTAGGGATAATATAGAACAAATTAATCAAGAAGGGCTAAAAGCTCAAATTGGTGATGCTTCAAAGATGAAAAAAGAAGAAAAAGCTAGAGTATATATGTCAAAAGGTGGAAAAGGTATTTTAGGTATAAAAAATTCTTTTATTCATGAATTTAAAAAATTAAGAATATGTGATATACCGCTTGAATACAGAAAATATTTTAAAATAAAAGTCTTTTCAAGTGAAGAAATAGTACAAGAGAATGATGTGTTTGCAGCAATGGAAAAAAGATTTAAAGATGAGGTGTATTTAAAAGTAAATGCAGTTAATGGAGAAGACTTTATTCCAAAAGATTTTTTACCAGAAGAATTAACAAATGAAATCAATTCTTCAAATAATATAAGAGATATAAAAGGAAAAGCAGATCATGATATAGCACCAGATAAATTATCTATAATTACAACAGACAAAGGAGATTCAACACTTGATGTTTTAGAGTATTTATACAATAGATTAATGGAAAATGCTAAAAATAATGGTAAAGAGAATTCAGTAAAATGGGCATTAAGTGATTTGGATGGATTGTTTAGTTATATAAAACAGAGAGAAAAAAATAATGATTTATTTAGGAATGTAGAAGAAAAAATTGCAAACCAATTAGGATGCAGTGTTGAAGAATTAAAACAGCAATATGATAAACAAATAATAACTGACAGTACTAATAAAGATGGGCAACAGTTATTTATGTTTAGAAAATTAACATCAAAAGAAATTGTAAATGGAACTTATAGTAATACAGCTAGATATACGATTTATACACAAGAGGGTGAATATGCTGGTTATATAGATGTTATAGTTTCAAATAGAAAAGATGCAAATGAAGATGAAATTCAATATGCATCTAATGAAAAATTTAGAAATAAAGGCAATATGACTATATCTTTGGAAGAAGTATTAAAAGATGTATTTGTAAATAAATCATTTGATGGATTACAAATAAAGCCGTTTTTTCCAAAAACAGAGATGAAAAAGGTTTTTCTTGCTATTAATGAAGATAATTATGCAAGTCAGGCAGTAGCAAAGAAAAGTGAATTTATAAAAAATGGGGAATGCTACGAAATAACTGGAGATGAATTTATAAGAAAATTATCAGATGAAAAACAACAAGAAACGCTTTTTGATGAACAACAAATAGGTAAAACAACAATTAATGTAGATACAAAAGATAAAGATATTGCTCAAAGTCAGATTGAAAAAATTAAGAGTGAAGTTTCAAAAGAAGAAAAATAAAAATTTTATGTAGGAGAATAAATATATGGCTACTGATACAGATTTTATCAAATTACCAATGTCATTAGGATTGAAAATAAATGGAATATTAAAAGATAAAATTGAGTTTGTTCCTAGAAAAAATAAAATAGGGATTATGTCATTTGAATATACAAGAGAAGAATTAGAATTAATTGAAAAACTTAATTTTGAAAATCCAGTAAGAGGAGATATTGAGGGAATCGAATTATTACCTAATTTGAAATCATTGTCAATAAAGTCTAATGGAAATACAGCATATATGCAAGATAAAAATATTGCTTCAATATCGGATAAAGATAGTTCTTGTATATCAAAATGTAAAAATCTTGAGCATTTAAGTATAGAAAATCAAGCAAAATTGTCATTTATAGATGTTTCACAAATGAAAAAATTGCATACTTTTTCTGCAAAAAGAAATTCACGGATTGGAAGAAATATCAGGTCTAGAAACAACCACTGAATTGTGGCAATTAGATTGTTATGGGAATGAATCGCTAATGCAAACAGGAGATTTAAATGAAATAATTATGCAAAACGAAGAATTAACAGATTTAAATCTTGATGTATTATTATTTCCAAATGCTATGGGGTATGATATAAAAAGTGAAGAGATTAATGAAGATACATTAAAAAAATTTGATGATATGAACATTTCTTGGCACGAAATTTTATCAAATGGAAAAAGTATAAAAATAAATAATTATCAAATGATGCAAATGCATCAAAAAGCTTGCAGTGCTTTAGAAGAATACGTCCCAAAATACTGTGAAAGAAGAACAACGGTGCTTGGAATAGAACAATATCTTGCAGAAAATGTAAAATATGACCGTGAAGCATTAAAAAATGGACATTCGCATTCTTATTCATCAAAAAATGATGATTTACCATCTATTACATCAGGACCAATTGGTCGGAGCTAATGGAGCATATAATGCTTTTATTTATGGCACTTGTGTATGTGAAGGATATACAAGAGCAATGCAATATCTTTTAACATTAAAAGGAATAAAATCTCATAATGTTCATTGTATTTCGGGAGAAGATAAACTACACATGTCAACAGATAAACAAGATAATATATATAAAAGGTATGATTTACCAGATGATGGTTATCATAGTATAATTTCAATAGATGACATTGATTGTTTATATGATGATCCATGTTGGAATGCAGGAAGATATCAAAGAGGAGATAAATCAATGCCATGGACATTGCTAACCAAAGAAGAAATATCAAGAGATCATACATTATCTTTTAATGAAAGAAATATAAATAACAATACTTTAAATGTACCGAGAAGTGCTATACAAATTGCAATGCAAAGAATTGCTAATTATAGACAAGAAAGAAGAAAACAACAAGAGATATTTTCAGAACAAGAAATAGGAAAGTCAACAGTAAATGTACCTAGAAGTAAAAAAGATAAAGCAAAGGAAAGATACCAAAGAAATATGCAAGAAAGAAAAATCGAAGGACAAGAAAAAAACTATTAAATTAGAAAGTGGAAAAATATGAGTGAAGGAAAAAAGTTGTTAGATAGTGTAGATTGTAAGAAGGGAATAACATTAAACTCTCAAATAGTAGATTTATTATCAATATTAGATAAAGATATATCTATTGAAGAACAAAATGCACAAATAACTGAATATATTAAAAGTTTAAGACAAATGCAAACAGAATATTATGAGGCAAAACAAAAAGGTAGATCTGAACAATATAGATTTATAATAGACAAAGTTGTTGATTCTATTGATGAAATACCAGAAGATAGAATTGATGAAATAAAACAATTATATTTAGCTTCAATTGTAGATATGTCTTTGTTTGATTCAAATCAAATGGAACATAAATTAATTGAAAATGGTTTAGATTATAAAATTAATGAATTAATAATGAAACAGACAAGTAATATGGATTTTGAGGCAAAAGAAGGCATTTTAGATTTAACTCCAGAGAAAGTTAGAAATTTCTATTCACACATGTTTAATGGAGACGTTCCAACTTATGATAGAATGACGATGGATAATGCTGGGAAGTATTCATTATATGTTTGTAAAGATGGAGAAACATACGCTGATGAAAGATTAGATAAAATGGTAAGCTTTGCAGAAAAGCATAATATGCAATCAAAAGTCAATACTTTTATGTTTTATGCTGATTTTCCAAAAATATCGGAATACGTATGGCAAAGACAAGTATCTAGCACTGGATTAAATGAGAAAGAGCAACAACAATATTTAAAAGAAAAAGTTAAAAACAGTTTAATGGGATACGTTGAACATCTAGCTCAAAATTATGGAGATAGAATAGAAAATGTTGATATTTTCAATGAATTAATATATGATCCAGATATGCTTGAACAAAGAGAAATTTTTGAAGAAGAACATAGTTATCATCCTAGAGAAAAAGGATGGCAAAAATATTTGAATTTAGAAGATTTATGCGAAATGGCTTTAACGGCTAGAAAACTAATGCCAGAAGCAACTTTTACATATAATGATATGAATTGGGTAAATCCAGAAAAAAGGCAAAAAATTATAAAAATTGTAAAAGAAATTCAAAGTATAGAAAATAGATATCGACAAGAAGGTAAATTAGGTAAAGATGAAAAAGGCTTAATAGATATAATTGGATTTGAGGCTCATTTAACAACTGGAGATAAAACACAAGATATAGAAAAAGCTTTTGAAGATGTTGAAAGAGAAATAGGTTTACCAATTGCAATAACAGAACTTGACGTAGCGAGGGTTGGAGATGATCCTCTTTCAAGAGAAGAAATTACAAAACAAAATAGAATAATTGAAAAATTTGCTCAGTTAGTACAAGAAGGAAGAATACAAGAACTAACAGTTTGGTCTCAAAGTGATGAAATGTCATTTATGAATGACAAATGTAAAAGGATGGTTTATGCTTCAGTTATTTTAGATGAAAATTGTAATGAAAAAGAATATGAACCTAGTAAAGACGTAGAATTACAAAAGTTCAATTATCATACTCATACTTCTTTATGTGGACATGCTGATGGTACAATGGAGGAATATATAAAAAAAGCAATTGAAGGTGGAATAACTGATTTAGGATTTTCGGATCACATGCCTAATCCATTAGGTAAAGGAAATCCAAAACAAAGTATGAATTTGGAACAATTTCATAGCCAATATATACCAATGTTAGAAGAATTAAGAAAAAAATATAAAGACCAAATAAATTTAAAAGTTGGATTAGAGTGTGAATATTATGGAGAACAAGGAGAAAAATTCCCTCAATTAAAGAAATTTAGAGAAGAAACAGAAGGTAAACTAGATTATATGATTTTAGGGCAACATTTTGCACTAAAAAGAGATGAAAATGGAAAATTAAAAATGCCACCAGAAATGTCATCTAAAACATCTAGTCAATATCCATTAGATTATGCTATGACAGTGGTAGAGGCGATAAAAAGTGGTAAGTTTGCTTATGTTGCTCATCCAGATATTTTTCTTGAAGGTAGAGATGGAGTTCCAGAAGAAGAAAAGGCTTTATATTTAGAAAATGCAAAAAAAAGCTACTCAAATGATATGTGAAGTAGCTAGTAAAAATAATATACCATTAGAGGTGAATTTAGGTTCAATTTCTGCTATTGAAGCAGGAATAAAAGATAAAATGCAAGATGGCTCTTATGCTTATCCTGTACCAGAATTTTGGAAAGTTGCTCAAGCTTATGGATGTAAGATTTTAATTGGAATGGATGCTCATACACCAGAGGCATTAAGAGAAAAAGACAATGAAATTATTGCAAAAAGATTATTAGAAGATAAAGATATTGAATTAGATTATTTAGAAAGCTACGAACCAAGAGGTATAGAACAAAATATAGGAGAAAAAGAAGATAATAGAACTGAACAAGATTATACAATTACACCAAATAAAATTGGAAAGAAAACAATATATACTCATATAGGAAAGAAAGATATGTCAAAAGCTGTAGTTGATAGAAAAGTGGAAGAAAGAACACATCCACAAGAATTAGATCCACATAATCATAACGGAAGTCAGGGAGGTACAAATGATGGAAGATAATTATTCAAAAGCATATAAAGAAATAGTTGAAATATTAAAATATATTCCAGAAGAAAGTGTTAATAAAATACCTAAAGATATGAGAGATATGTTTGAGGCAGAACAACTTAAAACATATAATTTTCAAATTGATACTGAAAAAACTTTTGAAGAACAAGAACTTTTGGAAGAAACAAAGGCAATACTTGCTAATATTTTTAGAGATTATTGGGCAACAGATTATCAAAAAGCTAGAATAATTGAAAAAGAAAATCAAGATAGAGAAGAATGGGAAAAGCAAAAAAGAGAAAAATATAATCCAAATGATATTTTTAAGAATAGAAATACAAGTACAATTACAACTTCAAACAATAATGATATTAGTCAAGATATTCAAGAACAATTAAATGAAGAATATAACAAAAATTTACCAATAGAAGTGAAAAAACAAAATATATTCCAAAGATTATTAAGTTTTGTAAAAAAATTGGTATTAAAAGTAAATAATATAAAAAGATAGAATCATGAAATTCTATCTTTTTATGATTATTAGCCCTAAAAAAACAAATCACTTAAAGATTTTAATTGTGATTTAAAATCTTCTATTTGTTCATCAGTGCAAGAATCTCTTAATTGTCTAGCTTTTTTTGACCAATCTTTAAACTTTTTTTCTTTATATTTTTTTGGATGATTATAGTGTAATCCATGTATTCTTTTATATTCTCGATTATATTCTTGTAAAATTAAACTATTCTTTACCTTATCTTTACGTTTATTCATAGCACCAATTTCTCTGCAAGTTTTTCCAGTATCTAAATATAAGTTATTGCAATATTTTTGGTCATTTCTACCTTTTTGATTTGGATTTTTACTGCTAGTAATAGGAATAAATAGTCTTCCACAATTTTCACATTTATTTATAGTAAAGTTATTTTGGATTACTTTAAATAACTCAAATCTAATTTGTTCTTCTGCATTTTGTAATTCATAAACTTCTTCCGCTACAATATGTTTTTCTTTTATTATCTCTACTATTTCTTCAACATCTAATTTTCTCTCTTCTCTTGATAATTCTGTATCACATATATATTTTGTCTTAAATTTAGTATCTAAAAATAATGCATGTGCAGGATTAGTATTAAGATAATGTATATCAAATACTCTTTTTGCTTCATACAAGTACAATTTTTCTGGAACACTTAAATTTCTAACTAAAGAATTATTAGAATATTTGCTTATTAATTCTAATCTTTCTTTTAAATCTGTTTTCTTTTCCATTAAATTTTCAATTAGTAAATCTCTCATAGTTTCAAAGAATTTCATATATTCAGCATGTTTTTTATTTGATATCTTATCTATTTCTTGTGTCCATTTAATTAATAAAATTTCTGGAGTATATTCATCTTCTTCTAGTTCTCTAAATATTTCACTGGGGTAATATTTATAATCTTCAATAAGTACACCTATTTGTGATTTAAACAATAAATCACTTCTGAATGTTTTTGTGTTATATGTTTTTACTATTATATCTATGAGAACTTGTGTATAAAAATGCGTATATGGAGAAAATTCTAAACATGCTCTAACTATTTGAAACATTTTAAAGAAACAATCCATTTTTTCATCAGAACTGTCAGACTTTTTAGCAAAACAAATAAGTTCTATCAATTGTGTATATATAGCTTTAAGTCTATCAAATTCTTTATAATCCATTATTGCAAATTCATATAGTTTATCACCAATATTATATTCAAAATCATGAATTGCACCAAAATATTCTCCGACCATTTTTTATTATAATTTTATTATTATTAATTGTGAAATTCGTTATCATATCAATGTTTCCTCCATTTTAAAAAATAGAATATAGCTATTTCAATTTTAAATTTATCTATAGACTTTGTAAAATCTCTTTACAAGCTATTTTTAGGCGAGTACAATGAAATTACAAAATAGAAAATAGTAATTTTAAATATCTGTTTTCTATTATAGCACATTGAAAATTGAATAGCAAACTGCAAGACATATAATGATACTTCCGCCTGGCTAACGTGATGTAAAGGGGCGGTTCACTAAAGGTGGAATGAGGGCAAATCTCATATGGGTATTTACCACTTGTAGTTTTAAAATAAAAGTAATATTTTTAAAACTTTAATAATAGTATTGAAATGGAAGAAGGTGAGAATTTTGAAAAAGAGTTTGAAGATTACATTTATAAATCCTAATTCAGAAGAACAAATTGTACAAGCTATGGCAGGAGTATTAGCATATAATTTGGCAGAGAATGATGAGAAGATAAAATTTGATTATAGTAATTCAAATTCTTTTCAAGATTCTCATAAAGAAATAGAAAATGAATTAGAAATATAAAGGTTACAAAATGTTGAAAATGACTTGACTTTTGTTAATAAAATAGATTATAATGAATATAATAATAGCAGATATTTAATA
>ERZ824473.1365-NODE-1365-length-35311-cov-7.663433_pt1 | contig 35311 bp, 33 predicted proteins | sample MGYA00519874_ERZ824473 | MGnify/ENA primary metagenome ERZ824473 (study PRJEB31778, sample SAMEA3449151) | human gut metagenome | biome: human gut; feature: human-associated habitat; material: faeces | place: United Kingdom | collected 2010/2012 ... | reverse complement strand
TCACTCCTGCAACGACCCAAATTATCCAACTCTGCCCCCAATTATTTGATGACAGGCTGTATCCTAAATAAACTGCCGCTGCAATTACCCAATACGCTGTATAAATAGCAGATGAAAGGGACGGCTTTTCCTTGTTCTCTTTAGAATATTCGCCCTCTTGCAACAGCTTTTCATAGCTTGCCCATATAATACCCGTCTTGATAAAGCAAATCACGCCTACTCCCGCAATGAGAAATGACAGCGAAAGCATAATTATTAAAAACAGGTCGCTATCAGCGTTAATTATTGCTCCGATAAAAAGAGGAATTAGGGCAGTAACACACAAACAAGTTCCCACAATATTATGCTTCGTGTGCAAATCCTTGTATTGCGCTTTGCGCTCTTTTACCATTCCACTCACGCCGTACTCGGTTTCAAACTTCTCTTTTTCTAAATAGGCAAATGGGGCGGTTTTGCTGCCGCTTGATATAAACATTACGGCGGCTATTGCTACAAGAATGATAAGAACAATCATTCCGATTCCATTCGCAATATTTTCGTTCAAGACACCTGCTGTACTCTCGCTGATTGCACTCAATATCAAAAGGGCAATCGGAGATACGATACACAAAAAGGCGGCATACGCTATTGTTTTAGCCGTCCGCAGCTTTACGGAAAGAAAAGCGTTTGCTTCCTCCATAGATACACGCCTTAAAGTTGGCGTATTATCGGACGAGTCTATATGCTCGGCTTCTTCAATTTCGTCTTTCAGCAAATAATCGGTGCTTACTCCGAACAGTTCGGAAAGGCGCAACATTTTTTCGAGGTCTGGAACAGATTGTGCTCCCTCCCATTTTGAAACAGACTGTCGTGTTACATTCATTTGATCAGCCAGTTCCTCTTGCGACCAACCTGCTTTTTTTCGCAGCAGTATAAGCTTATCGGCAAAAATCATATTTATCCTCCTGCCCGTTTGATTGTTGTGCTCATATTTTAGCATTTTGCGAAGTTGCTAACCACCAATCCAGACCATTCAATATGTCAACCGACGGTTGCAACTACCAAAACGCTCTTAGATTTCGGATTTTTGCCGACTTGTTCATTGCGTTGTTCCACTTTTTGTAGTTCAAAGACCCCGTATATTTTCCTACTCCAGCATAACGCTCTTGACGGAAAGCCTTTTTATGCTGCGGGAATACAGATACATAACCAGTTCATAGGTCAACACGAACAGTATCAGCGTGACAGTGAGCGCCTTAAAATCGAAGCCGTATTCCGGCATATTTTCGATGTCCGCAAACACCACGGAAACCATCATCCGCAGAAGTCCGTATTGATATACAGTCCCGAACGCAAAACCGATATAGGAAATCGGACGGTAAGCACCCAATATGCAGCGGCTGCAAGTAGTATCGTCATAACCGAACACCCGCATCATAGCAATCGTCTTTGTATTACCCTTGACAACGCTTGAAAGAGAAAGGAACAGCGTTACAAATGCGAGAATCAGTCCAATGGACAAAACCATCACGGCAAAGGTTTCACTTGCAAGTTCGTCCATCGAAAAGGACATCTGCACCATTGCCGAAAAGCAGAACGCCGAAAACGCCACAAAGAAAACCAGTGACTTTTTGCTTCTGAGGGTCACACCGCGTAAATCCTTTAAGAACGGAACATTTTCTTTTCCGTCCCTGCCGATCCTGACCTTGACATTCTGCCTTTCACGAAGCAGATCAAGCACGGGACTTTTCAGCTTCAGATAAGCAAACAGCACAGATATTACGGCAAAGGCAATCGTCGGCGCACCAACCAAAGCAAATGTCAACAACGGATGAAACTGCACTTTAAGTGCCGGAATTAAAGTTTGTAAATTTGGAGCTTGTTTTTGATAAAATGTCGGAAGGTAAAGATAGCCCATAACAAATCCCACGGCGCATCCGACAAATACCGAAAGCCCGAATACCCAAAAATGCCTTGCAATTTTGATATTGGAGTAGCCGAGTGCTTTGAGAATGCCAAGCTCCTTTCCGTGTGTGCTTATATAGTTTTTAACATAGAAAAGCAGCATAACAACCGAGGTCGCAATCAGGCAACCGCCCGAAACGGCGGCGATCACCCTGCCCATAAGCACCTGTGCGTTATACATCTCCGTTCCCGCTTCGGTCACAATCTCATCCTTTATTGCCGCAAGGTCGATATTGTAGCTCAGAAACAGCGTACAGACAAAAACGGCACAACAAGCAATAATCGTTATCCCGAACAGCTTAGCAGTATCCTTTAATCTGATTACCATAGCGTTACCACCCAATCTCATAAGCGGATTTCTGCACAGCATTGGCATAGATTTCAGCAATTTCACCGCTGTTCATTCTGATAACCGTATTTGCCATTTCCGCAATATTAGCGTTGTGCGTTACCATTACAATCGTAAAACCGTATTCGGTATGCAGCTTGCAGATATAGTCCAATACCTGCCGTCCTGTCTTTTCGTCGAGTGCGCCTGTCGGCTCGTCCAGAAACAAAACCTTCGGCTTTTTGGCAAGCGCACGGGCGACCGACACTCTCTGCTGCTCTCCGCCCGAAAGCTCGGAAGGATATTTGGCAGCTTTCGCTTCAAGCCCCACCGCCTTTATGATTTCTCTGTAATCGGCGTTTCCCGCAAGGTCTGCGCCCATACGGACATTTTTATCAACGGTCATATCGGGAAGAAGATAATACTGCTGAAAGATAAACCCGATATTTTCCTTGCGGAATTTGGTCAGCGCTTTATCGGAAAGCTCTGCAATATTCAAGCCGTCATATTCAATACTTCCGCCGTCAACCCTTTCAAGCCCCGACAGACAATTCAGAAGTGTCGATTTTCCAGACCCCGACGCCCCTAAAATCACGGCAAAATCACCATCCGAAATTCGCAGGTCAATGCCTTTTAATACATCGGTTTTGCTTTCACCCAAGCCGTAAGACTTGGTAACACCTTTTGCTTCAATCATTGCGGACACCTCCGTTTTTATAGCGATGCTTTAATCCCTCGTACACATCCGTCAAAGCTCGGCTGGCAAGCTGCTCATCCCACTCATAGAAACCCGTTGCGATCATTGACGCAATGCCGTGTGTGTATGCCCACATTTCAAGATAAAAAAATCTTGCTGCTTCCTTGTCGATGTTGACCTGCTTGGCGATCAGCCCGATCAGCGCTTCCATTTCTTCGGGATTTTCTTTGATTTGCTCCCCCGAACGGTCACGCATAAAGAGCAGCTTGAACAGCTCTTTTTCTTCTTTTGCAAAGCGGATATACGCCATTCCGCTCGCTTTATACGGAACATACCTCCCGCTTTTTATTTCTTCTTCACGAAAGGATTGATAAATTTTATTCGCCGCACCGATAATTCCTTTCTGCACATCCGCCATATTCTCAAAATGGCTGAAAATCGGGCGGGAAGTCGTGCCGAGTCTGTCACCGAGTGACCGTGCCGAAACAGCAGAAAATCCTTTCTCCCGCGTCAGCTCGATTGCGGCATCAAGCACCTGTTCTTTTGTAAACATATAGCTTCGGGGCATAACCGTACTCCTTTTCATTATGAATACATCCGTAGCGTTACGGGTGTGTTTTTATTATAGCATAGGAATAGAGGAAATGCAATAGGTTCCTCAAAAGAGGCTTAAACAGCCAAGCCTCTTTTCTGTAAAATATATAGGATGCGATTTTACAGACACAAGGTGGTGAGCTTATGGACGAAAGAAACAATAGTTATGTAAGGCAAAAGAGCAAACAGAGGAAAGAAAGCCTCTGTTTTTCCTTTGCCCTTCTTTAATACGCCGGAACACCATACCCAAGGATTTCATAATGTCCCACGGGGTATTGGTTCTGTCGGCAGCTATCGCCGGAATTGCCCTCGATGGTGTAGACAATGCCGTTTTCGCATTTCTCCACGATACCGACATGATCGGATTGCCCATCCTGCGGGCCGGAACTGCCTTTATTGTCCCAATCGAAGAAAATGATCTGACCAGCGGACGGTTTAAAGCTGCCGTCCTGCCATTGCCCACGGTCTTTGAACCACTGGACACCGTTGACGCAGCCTGCGAACTTCGGAATAACGCCGCTGTCGATATAGCCACACTCATTGGCACACCACGACACAAAGCAGGCACACCATTCCACACGGGAGTCAAAGCCGTACCACGACCAATAGGGCTGACCGCCCACATTGCCAACCTGCGACAGTGCTACCGTAACGATGGCGTCGTCCCCGGAGTAGATGCCATAGAGGACAGCAGACCACATACTGCGGTTTTCCTCGGCAAGCAGTTCGGAAAGCTGCTTCCGCTGATCGGCGGTAAAGTTGAAATGGTCTGCCATTTCCTCGGCTGTCTTGTGACTGACCGTAATATAAAGGTAGGTGCGCGTGACCGTTGTGGTGGTTTCCACGATGTTCCCGTGGCCGTCGTCGGTTTCGGTGATGACTTCCTCGGTTTTGCTCTCGGTGCGGGAAGATAGCTCGTTCATCCGCCAAAAAATATCTTTGAGGATGGCTTTCTTGGCATCGTCCACCGTGGCGACCTCCTGCGGATTGTCGGGATCGGTGGTGGTTTTCACCGCATACACCGCCAGCACCTCCGGCCACACCGCACGGGAGCCGGACATTTCCAGCTCATCGTAGATGATGGTTGCCCTTGTGGTGTCGATCTGCGATTGATAATCAGCGTTGATCTCCTGCACGGCCTGCCGCATAGTCTGTCCCGTGCCGCTGTCCTCACCGGAGAAAAAGATGCCGAAGCAAGAGCCGACGATCAGTCCGATCAGACAGATAACGATAATCACGACAACGGCGATCCAGCCGCCCGCAGCGATGGCGGCGATCAGTGCCTTTGTTCCGGCAACGATGGCTTTGACAGCGGCAGCAGTAGCCTTGACCGCCGCCTTGATGCCTGCCGCAGTTGCCTTTGCCGCTGCACGGGCAGTCTGCGCCGCAGTTTTAGCGGCTTTTGCCGTGGCCTGCGCGGTTTTCTGCGCCGTCTTTGCCGCAGCCTGCGTCGTTTTTATGGCCGTCCGGGAGGTCTGCTCGGCGGTTTTGATGCTTTTCTGCGTGGTCTTGACCGCCGCCTTGCCCGTGGATTTTGCCGTCTGCTTGATGGTTTTGCCGCTGCGGTCTACCGTCTTGATCGCCTTTTGCGTAGTATCGGCAGAGCGGCGCACTCGCCGCATGGCGTCCTTCGTCTGCTTTTTCGGCAGGTCTGCCTTTCTCCGCTGAAAATAGTCCTTTGCCTTGGAGATATTCTCCTTGGTGGTTTTTACGCCCTTGCGGCCGGCCTTATCCAGCCCGTGGGCGGCTTCGTGCGCCGCCGTTTCCGTCCCGGTCAAAGTGCGGTCGGCGGCATATTCTTCGGGAGAGGATTCCGCCGCAAAAACACCGTGCTCCGCCTTGTCCTTGGTGCGGACATAGGCATCCTTCATCCGCTCGGCAGCTACCGCCGATTTGTCGATCACCTTTACCGTTCCCTTGACCACATCTCTCGTCTTGATGTCGGGCATGGTTTCACCTCCGTTCTGCGCCGCTGGATCTCTTCCCGCATCGCCGCATAAAACGCACGGCTGCGGATATTTCCACCGGCTTTTTGCCACTGTTCTTCAAAGTCGAAACGGGCAGCAAGATCACGGGCGGAATACCCCTTAATAAAGGTGCGCCAAGTGGCATCGTCCCAAGTTTCGAGCTGCCGCCAGAGGTCTGGGAAATACCGGTGCAGCTTTCGCAGCTCGTCCAGACTTTGCAGAGGGCAGCACCAGCAGGAAACCCGGTGAAAGATCTCATACAGACCGCCCCAATCAAAGCCCTGTTCATAGCAGTAGGCCAGACAGTCCTTTTCGGTCATACCCCATTCTGCGAGAGGATAGGTTTTGTCCTTGATCCGCTTCGGCTCGTCGGCTGCAATACCGACATATTCAATAACCGTGTAATCTTTCCGCAGCTCTTTCAGGTAGGCATCCACCACACGGGTTTTGAGGATGCCCGTACACCAGCGGTTGCGTGGGCCTGCCCAGCTCATGCCGCTGTACTGCTCCAAGGCGGGATTTTTCCGTTTCGGCGTGTAGTGCAGAAAGTAGTATTCAAAATCGTACTCCGCTTTCAGCCGGATAATGGGTCTGCCGATATACGCCTCCAAATGGGCAAGATGCTCGTACATCTGCGGAAATTCTAACCCCGTATCGCAAAAGAGGATCAGATCAACAGGCCGTTTTTCTTCCAGTAGGCGCAGGAGCATCGCCGTAGAATCTTTGCCGCCCGAAAGCGACACCACATATTTTTCAGGCTTCATCGCTGCCTACCTCCGCAGAGGGTGCGGCGATCCGCTTGGCGACAACGACCATGCGCCCGTTTTTGCGACTGTATTCGCAGGTGGAGAGCGTGATCAGCTTGTCGTCGTATTCTGCCGTAACGCCGGTGTCGTAAAGAGAAAGCGCCTTGCATTGAGTGATATAGGCGTCAAAGTCCTCCGCCGACTCCGCACGGGTGAAGTGGTAATACTTGAAGCCCTGCTCGGAATAGGCAACGGTCTTGAACACCGCCACGATCTCATATTCACCAAAGCCGGACAGCGTATCGAAGCGAATGGTCTTGTGCTCCTGATAAAAGTCCTCACTTTCATATTTGCAGAGATCGGCAAACATCGTTCCGTTGTTCATGTGGTGGCCGTAGATCACGCAGTTGTCGGACAGCGCAAGATCGCAGTTTTCCTGCACATAGGGCACGCCGTAATCGCTGTACTGCTTGTCAAAGCCCCGTTTCAGATAGAAATTCGGCTCGTTCACGGTCTGCATCACGGGATAGTCGATGTTCGTGCCGGGAATGGAGAGCCAGCCCACAAAGTCGCTGTTCTGCTCCTGCACCGCCCGGTACTTTTCAAATGCCGCCAGTTCCGACAGCGGCTCGGTTTCCTGCGGTGTATCGGCGGGTGCCGATTCGGTTTCCACCAGTGCGGCGACCTGTTCAAAGGCTTCGGTGCTCTGTTTTTCGTCTGCATACTGCCGACAGAGCATGATGCCGGAGAAAAGGAAAAGAGCGGCACATACGGCCGCCCCGATCATCAGATATTTGCTTTTCATATATGGCCTCCTTTAAGATGCGTTTCCGCTGCCGAACACACCCTCGCCGGGGCGTGTCGTCATCAAGCGGTAAAGCTCGGTATCTTTGGGGAAACGGTTGATAAACGGCACCAGCGCCGAGCCGTACTTGATCAGCCCACAGCCCGCATCGGCGTTGGTGACATAGCTCATCTGTTCGTCAGAGATGTTCAGGAGTTTTGAGAGCTTGGCACGGTCGGAAAACGCCTGATTGAGCATGACCACAAACTCGGAGTTGGAGAGCATCGTGCTTGCCTGCACGGAATCCAGCAGGTATTCTACATTCTGCGTGATGGCAGTGGGATAGCCGTTGCGCTTACGGAACTGCCGCCATGCGGAATTGAAGAAAATGCCGCTCTGCTCATTTTCAAAAACGACATGAAATTCGTCGATGAAGATGTGGGTGCGCTTGCCCTTCTTCCAGTTGAGAGTGACACGGTTGAGGATGGTGTCGGTGATCACCAGCAGTCCCGTCGGCTTCAACTGCTCGCCAAGGCCGTGAATATCGAATACGACGATGCGCTTGTCGAGATCGACGGTGCTTTCGTGGCCGAAAATATCCAGTGAGCCGGTGGTGAACAGCTCCAGCGACAAGGCGATTTCTTTTGCCTTTTCTTCGGGCTGTTCCAACAGCTTGTTTCGCAGGTCACAGAGCGTAGCGGGCTTACCCGTCCGCTCGGCGTCCTGATACACCAGCGCCGTGCAGCGGTCGATGATGGATTTTTGCTGCGGGCCGACACCGGCCTTATCGATCTGCTCCACAAGGGACATGATGAACTGCGATTTCTCCACGATGGGGTTGTTCTCGCCGTAGCCGTCCACCATATACATGGCGTTCAAACGTTCTTTGCCGCCAGCCGCCATATGAATGACGGTCGCCGTTTCCTTACCCAGCGCCGCCGCCAGCGCACCAAATTCGTTTTCCGGATCGCAGATCAACACATCATCGGCGGTATTGAGAATGAGAAAAGCGATCAGCTCCTTGGCGCTGAACGATTTGCCCGAACCGGGCACGCCCAGCAGAAACGCCGACTGGTTCAGAAGATTTGCTTTGTTGCACATGATGAGGTTGTGGGAGATGGCGTTCTCTCCGAAATAAATGCCGCCCTTGTCCTGTACCTCCTGCACCTTAAAGGGCATAAACACCGCAAGGCTCTCAGTGGTGAGGGTACGGAACGCATTGATCCTCCGTGCGCCGATGGGAAGAACGGTGTTCAGCCCGTCGAACTGCTGGAATTTCAGAACGGCAAGCTGGCACATATGCTTTCGTGCCACGGCAAGCACCGTTTCGGTATCGCTGTCGAGCTGCTTTTTGTCGTCGGCGGTAATGACCATCGTAATAACGGCAAGCATCATCCGCTGATCTCTCGTGGTCAGGTCGTCCAGAAACTCCTTGCTTTCCTTGCGCTGGAGCTCCATATCATAGGGCACGACAGCGGAGAAATTGTTGTTGGCGTTCTGCCTGCGCTGCCAGTTGGTGATATTGGTTTCGATACCGAGCAGACGATTTTCCACCTCCCGCACGGCCTCGTCGGTGGGGATCGGCACAACATCGATCGACAGCATCATATTTCGGTTGAAATCGGTCAGCTCCGTGACCATGCTGTCTTTGATATACGAAGCGTAGTCCTTCAAAAACAAGACCCTGCAGTATTTTTCGCCCAGCTTCAGGCAGTCGCTGCTTTTCTCCATCGAGTCGGGGCAGATATAGTCCTTAAAGTTGTGCCCCTTGCGCATCATATCCTGCGGGTCAAAGTGAAACGCCGCTTCTTCGCCCTGACGGTAGAAATCATGGAGCACCCGCAGCTTTTCGGCGGCGTCCAGCTCGGTACACTTGGAGCCGAGGGCGGCGAAATGGGCGATCAGGTCAGCGCCGATCCGGGCAAAGTAGGTGCGGGCTTCTTCGATGTCCTTTTTGCAGACCGACACCGTGATATATTTCTCCTGAATGATGCCGTTGGCGCCGGTGGCCTTGTCCAGCAGCATTTGATTGTATTCCCGGCGGTACACATCGCAGGCGTCGCCCCGCATGGGCATCAAGATCGACTGCTCGAAATTCGCCCGGTTCAGCCTGCGGTTGTTGATGGTGATTTTCGTCGTCGCTCCGGAATCCAGACTGTTCAGCAGCTCCGAATAGGCAAGGAACATCTGCTCCTTGTCCTCACGGCTTGCCACAAGGTAGTTGATGTCGGTGAACTGATAGGTCTTGGAAAAGCGGCCGCCCACCTGAAAAATACCGTCCTTCCAGATGCGGCGGACGGGGATCACATCCTGCACCTTGCGGGGTACGGTGTACCGCTCCTTGTCCTGTTTCAGCAGGTTTTTCAGCGTTTTGATCATGATTTTCCTTCCTCCAATTTGTCTTTGAGTGCTTCATAGTAGAGGTTCGATGCCTCAAAGCGAAGCTCTTTTGGCTCTAACAGCTCCGAGCGCAGCCACGCCCAGAGGAATTGTTCAGCGGTCATACCGTGGTAAGTGATAAAGCCCAGCGCCGCAAAGGGTGCGGCGCCGAGAATACACATCCAACTGACGGTTTCCGTCCCGAAGTGGGGCTTCAGCAGAAAGTACAGTCCCACGGCGACAAGGATCGCCAAGACAGAAAAAACGAACTGCCGCATGGACAGTCCGAAAAACATGGATTCCGTATAGTTGCGGATCTCCCGATTGATTTTCACTTCCAAATCTCGTCCTCCTTTACAGTCCCATCATTTCACGCACAACACGGTCGGCCATTTTGACAGCGCCGACGAGCACCAGCATATTGAAAACTAACTCTCCCACATACGACCACACCTGCGTTACCGCCGCAGCGTCGGGATCGACGACGGGCGGACTGGATGCAAACAGAGAGAAGATGATGCAGGCCAGTACGATGATCGCACCCTCTAAACAAACGGCGGCATAACTTTTGATGAAGCTCTTGCCGATGTTCTGTGACGGCTCGCCTGCAAAGGCCGAGAGCGGGACCGGTGCAATGGCCGTGTAGAGATAGAGTTTGAAAAATCTGCCGTACACGGTCATGATCATGATAAACGACAAAACCGTGATAAACAGCCCGCCGATCAAGGTCACTGCCCACAATGGGATGCTTTCAAAAAAGCCGCAGTCCTCTACGGCGGTCACGATCTCGGCAGGCAGCACAGTTTCCTGCGCCACCCCAAAGCCTGCGGCGTTCATGATAGTAGAGATCAGCCCCTGCACGATGTTGAATAGGGCGATCATCAGCTCCAAGCCGTATGTGACGGCGGCCTTGGCAAGGGCGAAACGGATAAACACTTTGAGAGCGTGCTCCGGCCGTTTCAGTTCCGCAAAGCTGCCGCAGGTTTTCATCACGCCCACCACAAAGAACAAAACGAGCAGCGCAAGCCCGATGGCCTGCACCGCACCGTGGATGCCGACGATCACATTCCAGATCGTGCCGCCCTTGAACTGCTCCGGCGACTGCGTAATGAGCTGCCAGATCTCCGCCAGCTTTTCATTCCAAGTTTCCAGCGCATTCTCCAAATTCTGTACGATCCAGTTATCCGACATTCGGCTCACCTCCCGTCAGCGCAATATCGCAGGCGACCTCGTTGCCCCAAACATCCCAGCCGTCCGTTTTTTGACGGGCGAACAGCTCAATGCGGGGCAGATCACCCATCAGCTCGACAATGCGCCGCCTTGCTTCGTCCGGCTTTTTGCTGTGTTCCTCGATGTGGGAGAGGATGACTTGATGCACCCCGGCCGAGCGGCGTTTCGGGCGGCCTTTGGTGGCAAGCATACAGAACTCTGCATTGGCTCTCGTCCAGTGTCCCATGCCCCAAAACAGGCTGTCGGACTTGCGGTTCTGCTTGATCCATACGAAAGCCACCGTCTTATACGAAAAGCCCCATGCACGCATGACCGAAAAGCAGTCGTGCAGCAGTGGGATCGTTGTCCATAGAAACAATACGCAGTCATCAGCGGCAAGCGTGCCGACCGGCAGCGCCCGTATATCTTCCAGTTCCATTGTCGGGTAGTGGGATTCGGCGGAGCGCCCAAGCCCCTTTTTAGAATAGACTTTGTACCGCCAAGGCGGGTCTGCGTAAATAATGCTGTATTTCTTCACAGCTTCCTCCTTTCCGGCAAATAGGGGCAGGCCAAAGTGACCTGCCCCGTGCGCCGTATCATTTATCTGCTGTCCCGGTCGGGCGAGCTGCGGATCACGCCGTACACATCATCCACAAAGTAGCGCCCGGCAAAGGGATTGAATATGGCGTGGCACTTCACGCCGTTGTATTCGGCAAGGTAGTCGTTGTCCCCGATGCGTTTGAGGATCGTCGCCTCACCGAGCACATGGGTTTCTCCCTGTTTCAGAGAGTGGATATAGCACTCGCACTTTTCCATCTGCGGCCTCCTTTCAGCCCGTGATCAGGTTCAGGATCTCTTTGGCAAAGGTGATGACGATGCCGCCCGCAAGGGTGAGAAAGCCGTTGCTGCGCTGGCTGGGATCGTGGGACTGGAACGAAAGTCCCACCTGCACAATACCCCAGCCGAGCAGGATCAGTCCGACCGCACGGATCAGGCCGAAAATGAAATCGCTCAGGTTGTTCACGACGGCAATCGGGTCATTGGCGGCAAAGGCCGTGACGGAGCAGCCGAGCACAAGGGCAACCGACAGCACAGCGACGCAGTAGAAGCGAAAGCCCTTTTTGACCTTGCCGGGCATGGGCAGCTTGTTTGCAGTCTTTTGGGTGTTCTTCATGGGTTTATCCTCCTTGAATTGAATTAAAAAAGAGCTTCTATATCCTCGTCGGAAAGAAGCTCATAATCGGGTATGGGTTCATTGGGTGCGGGTACGGTTTCGGCGGCAGCGCCTGCAAACGAGAGCGTCGCAATGGCATTTTCCGTCCCGCCGTGTTCATAAGGTGCTGCGCCGCCGTCCTCGGTCAGTGCAATGTTCGGGTGTTTCAGAATGTCGTATTTCTCGTCCATCACTGGACGCTCACCACGGATAAACAAAAGGGCGTAACGGTTGTCCAGCATACGCACTTCGTCCGGCGTCAGAAGCTCTCTGCCGCTGATCTGATAGTTCGTGCTGTAATTGCCGTTTCGCCCGGATGATTTGCCGTAGGTGTTGGTGTCAATGGTGGATTTGCCGAGGTAGGATTCCGAGATCAGCTTGTGGGTCGATGTTTCGTTGCCGCCGAGATAAAGGAACTCGTCGCAGTTGCCGAGGATCGACTCCCATTCCTTTTCAAACAGCGCTTTGAGCGCCGCCACATTTTGCAGAATGATGGACACATACACATTGCGGGAGCGCATGACCGCAAGGATCTTGGAGAAATCCTCCGGCAGGCTGACATTGCTGAACTCGTCCATTAGGAAGTGAACGGGAACGGGCAGACTGCCGCCGTATTTGTGGTCAGCCAGATAGAATAGCTGCTGAAAAAGCTGCGTGTACAAAATGCTGACCAAAAAGTTAAAGCTGGTATCATTGTCGGGGATCAGGGCAAAGAGCGCCACTTTCTTTTCGCCGAGGGACGGCAGATCCAGCTCATCCGTAGCGGTCAGCGCCGCCAACGAGGACAGATTGAATTTCTCTAACCTTGCCGCCAAAGTGATCTGAATGGATTTCAGTGTTTTGGCGCTGCCGGAGTGGTAGTCCTTGTAATACTTCACGGCAATATGGTCGGGCTCCCGCATTTCCAGCCGTTCAAACAGCTCGTCCAGCGGCGAGGTGTATTCGTCGCAGTCCTCCCGCACATCCGCCGCACGCAACATTTCCATGACCATTGGAAAGTTCTGCTCGTCGGGTGGCGCTTCGTATTTCAGATAGAAGATCAGCGCCAGCAGGAGCATAGACGCGGCGGTGTCCCAAAAGGGATCGTTGGACTGGCTGCCTTTCGGCGTGGTGCTTTTGAACAGATTGGTCACAAGCCGCTGCACATCGTTGTCGTCCCGCAGGTAAACAAACGGGTTGTAGCAGTGGCTTTTCTCCATGTTTAGAAGATCCAGCACCCGCACCTCATAGCCCTTTAGCCGCAGCAGATGCCCCGTGCTGCGCAGCAGCTCGCCCTTCGGGTCCAGCACGGTAAAGCTCGTGTTGGCTTGACACAAATTCGGTTTGGCGTAAAACCTCGTTTTGCCTGCGCCGCTGCCGCCGACAACGACCGTGTTGAGGTTGCGGCGGTGTTTTCGTCCGTCCAGACCCATACGGACATTCTGCGTGAAGATCTTGTTGTCCTCTGGTGCGGCTGCCCGGTATTTTCGGTTGACGGTTCGGGCAGAGCCCCACTTGGCCGAACCGTGTTCCTCGCCCCGACGGTAATTGCGGCGGGAAGATAGAATCACACCCACCGTAAGCCCGTAGGCACAGAGCAAAACAATGACAGTTTTCAGGCTGTCCCCGCAAAGCTCGATATGAAACGGGTCGTTCATTACCGCAGGAAACCGGGCGACAATCTCCGGCAGGCCGCCGTGGGCGGCGGGGGCGATCAGCAGCCCCAGCCACACCACGGGGAGAATACCGAACAGGCAGAGGATAAGAGGGTTATTCTCTTTCTTCATCGCTTCGGCACCTTACCTTCTTTGCGGGGGCATCGATCACCTTCAAAAGAACCTCGTCAACAATGTCGGTGGGGCGTTCTTCCTCCAGCAGATCGTTCCGCATCTCATTGAGGGCATTGACCACAACGCCGTGCTCATAGCGGTCAAGGGTCAATACCCGTTTTTCCTGTTTTCCCATCATTATCGCTCCTGTTCACTCTGGCGGGGCGCTTTGCTTTGTTCCAGCGACCGCATCATCCTTGAGGAAATGTCATAGGCGGTGTCCCGGATGTCGGTCAGTTCAGTGCGGATCGTCTGCGGGTCATCGGTACGCAGGAAGTCGGCAGGCGCTTCAAAGGCATAGCCGGTCACATCTACGCCGAACTCTTTACCGAGGATATAGGAAACGCACTGCGCCTTGAACCCGGCATTTTCCTCGGTGTATTCCTCGCCGGTCCGGGCAAGCTCCGCCTGCGCCAGTGCTTTGGACAGACCGCAGAACAGATCGTTTGCCGACAGCCCACGGCGGACAAAAACGGCGTTCTGCTCACGGTCATACACGGCATCCATGCCGTTCGGCAGCTCGTCCACAGACTGCACCGGCGCAGGGCGCTTGTAGATCAGAGCATTCAGCAGCGCCCGTGCGTCATGAGAAACCGCCTGCGGTGCTCTCGTTCGGGCGGTAGTCTGTGAAATGTCATAGACCCGCTTGATGTTGTAGGACACGCCGATGCTGCCATCATCACGGGTGTATTCGCCGTTGGACTCGACGATCTTGATGGGACGGCTAAACTCCTGCCGCTTGATATACACACCCTGATCCCGCCAGAAATCTTTATCGCCCAGTCTGCGGGCATCCGGCTTCGTGGCAAGGATCAGCAGGGCGTTGGTGGCAGAGTAGTTGCGGAAAGCCGCCTGCACATCCAGATAGTCACGGAACTTGCCGCCGTCTGCACAAACCGCCTCGGCGGTGGCATCGGCAAGAGCGTAAACCTCGTCACGCTCCGCCTTTTTCTTTGCCGCCCACGCCTCCTTATCAAATTCGTCGGTCTGCGGGGCAGATTCAAAAATATCGTCAAAATTGCTCATCGGTTATCGCTCCTTTGCTTTCTTCGGTTTCTTTCGGGAAGGCTGCTTGTGGGTGGTGGTCTGCTGCTTTTTCGGTTCTTTTGCCGGGGTGGGTTCGGAAATGCCCGGCTCTGCCGCCTCTTTCTGCCTGCTCTCCCGGATTTCCCGTAATTCCTCACGGACAGAGGGGCGTTCTTCGGGAGATTTAGCAGTACCCTCGGCGGTCCTGCTTTGCTTCTCGGAGGTAGGCGCGGACGGACGGGATTTCTCCGTCTTTGCCGCCGCAGGGTTTGGGGATGCGTGTTCCTCCTTTTGAACGGGTGCGCCCAGCAGGTCATCCAGCAGGCGGTCATCCGCCGCCTTGTCGGGCTTCTCCTGCTCAGGGGCAGACGAGGCGGTTTTGTCCGCCTTGGACTGTTCAATGTCCCGCTTGATGGAAACGGTATCGACCGTCGCCAGCTTGAACCGCTCTACGATGCGGTTGATCTTGGACGCATCCTCGGCACGCACCATAATGTCTACCATACCGTCAGCAGAGCGCTCTTTGCCCCGCAGGGCACAGTAGACAACGCCGTACCGCTTGGCCTCGGTCGCAAACTGCTTCAGATGCTCTTCGCTGACGGTGAACACTTTCAGCTCCTTGCCGCTTTTGAGCATGGCAGAGAGCCGCTGGTGGCCTTTGGTTTTGTTCTTATCTCGGTTTTTCCAGACAGCGTAGAGCATGGCGGCGATATTCTTTGCCGCCGAGCCGGTCAGCTTCAAGGCAACTTCCGTACCCTCCAAGCTGATCCGCACGACTTGCTCCGCTGCGTCACCGGAATTGTACATGGTCGGTTTTCTCCTTTCTTTCGGGTTGCTCGTCCTCACGGACGGCTTTGATTTTCTCTTGGATTACGCCGGAACGCTCAGCAATGCTGTTACATAGAACCACCTCCTTCCGCAGTGCGGCAAGTTCTTTGGAAAGTGCGGTGATCTGCGCTTTGACCTCCGCCGTCTTTTCAGGGTCAGACTTCACCGCTGCCGTCCGCTGTGCTTTATAAAGCTGTTTGCGCTTCTCGGTCAGAGCGGTGATTTTTTCGCTTACCTTATCCCGGTAGCAAAAAAGCTGCTCGGCGGTATCGATCCGATGTCCTATAAGCAGCCTTGTTTCGGCGGTGATGGCGTCCAGCTTCAACAGATCCTCCCGCAAGAGAAAGTGCAGCCGTTTTCTGCTTTGCTGCGGGCGGTTCTTCGGGAAGATGCCCAGCAGATAGCAGTAGTGAACATACAGCGCCCGAAAGCCGGTCAGTTTTCGGGCGGCTTTCAGATTGCCGATCAGTCTGACCCGCAGGATCTCCGGCTTTTGTTCGGGCTTTTTCCGTTCGGGGCGGCTCTGGGATAAAATGCGTCTGCGGATGCTGTCCAGTGAGTAGTCCTCACCGAAATTACGCATCAGGCGCACAAACCGCTCCTTGCCCGGCGGCCTGACCGAAATATCTTTGCCGACCTTCACCGCATAGCCCTTTTTCCGCAAAGCGTCAAAAAACTGCCGCTCGGTCATGGCTTGCCGTATCGCCACGTCAATGTCTGCACGGATCAGCCCACGCCAAGTGGGACGCTGTTCCTGCTCGGCACGCCATTCGCCGTATTGCTTGCCCCGGCCTTGCTGCGGTTGCTCGATCACCGACAGTCCGTATTCCCGGCAAAGCTCATCGGAAACCGTCTGCATCTCGTGGTAGTCCTTTCGGGTGCGGTGGTATTTGATGCCGTCCGCAAAGGATACGGTGTTGACGACAAAGTGATTGTGCAGATGATTTTCTTTGTCAAGGTGGGTGGCGACGATCACCTGATAGCGGTCGCCCCATAACCGGGTCGCCAGCTTTACGCCGATCTCATGCGCCAGTTCTGGCGTGGCCTCGCCGGGAGCAAAGGACTGATAACCGTGATAGGCCACCGTGCCGTCCTCCTTGCCGAACCGTTTCTTCACCGCCAGCATCTCGTCACGGGCGGTGGCGGGAGAGCAGTTGATGCCCGACACAAAGCGGTGGAGCGGTGCGCCGTCCTCGCTGCCCATTTCCTGCGTTTTCTCCGGATTTATGGCATAGCGGATCACATCGGAAAGCTGCTGCCCGTCCTGCTCGTTCAGTTCCCGGTCGGCGTAGAATTTGGGATTTGCCGTCTTTTCGGGATTTTCCGCATAGATCACCACCTTGCCGAGCCAGCCTTTTACCCGCCAAATTGATGTCGTCGCCATAAGCGTCACTTCATCGGACGGGGCAGAATGACCGCTGCGGTGATCGTCTTGATGGCCTCGTCCAGCTTGCGGCAGTTCTCGTCGTACCGCTGCACATCCAGTGCGTTCAGGGTATGGGCTTTTGCGGCGATCTGATTGAGGTTGTTGCCGATCCCATGCAGTTCCCGCATCATGGCGTAATAGTCGGGCGGCGGTGCGTCCTGCGGTTCAAGGCCGTTTACCAAGTGCCGGAGATACGCTTCACGGGAAAGTCCGCTTTTCTTGACCTTCTTCTGAAACGCCTCAGCTTCCTTTTTATCCAGCCAGAATTGAATGTGAACATTGCGTTTTCTCATAGGCTCTCCTTATCTAATTCGTTTTGTATTTCGGCGATCCGCTTGCCGACCGCATACACGACGGGGATCGTCACGCCGTTGCCAGCCTGCTTGTAAAGCTGGGCATCGGAATTGACGGCGGCGGCCCGGTCAAACATATCGTCCGAAAATCCTTGCAGCCGCCAGCACTCACGGGGCGTCAGCTTGCGGATGCGCCCGCAGCCGAGCGGAAGTGCGGAGCCGTTTTCAGGTTTGCTCTGATTTGCCTCTTTTGCTCGCTTGACGGGCAGAGCAAACTCGCAGGAATCGCAGGCGCAGAGATAAACGCCGTGCTTGTCCTGCGTATTCAGGCAGAAAGCCGGTTCGCCGCACGCCTTGAAGCGCCGTCCGTTTTGCCGCTTGTTTTCCCGGTCAGGGGTGAGGACGGCACGGCAGCCATAAAAAATGCCGGAGCTTTCGCCCCGGTTGCTGACCCCGATCTTGTCATAGCCTGCGATCAGGCATTTGGTGTGATCCTGCTCCAAAATTTTCGGATCGCCACGCTTTAGCTGAATGAGTGCCGTTTCTTCGGTGCGGTCCGGGCACTCGCCGCTCATGCAGAGAACGCCGCTTTTGTCGCCGCTGTGATTGGTAATGCCGCTGTCATACCTTGCTTTGATGCAGCGGGCGTGCTCGGTCAGCCTCGGTTCGCCTTTGCACAGGTCGATGAAGTACATCCCCGTGCGTCCGGCAAAGCCGCCGCCCTCGCTCATCAGCGTACAGCTCACGCCCGCAGGATCATAGACCCGCTTACCCTGCGTGCCGCCGATCAGTTGTATAAGAGCCTTGCCGTCGCCTGCGGTGACAGGAAATATTTTTCGTCCACCCTCGGCTCTAAAATGTCGATAAGCGACAAGGTAGATGCGTTCCCGGTTTTGCGGAACGCCGTGGAAGCGTGAATTAAGCAGTCCGTATTCGATATGATAGCCGATTTCGGCCAACGAATGGAGAATGGTCGCAAAGTCCCATCCTCGATTAACGGAGAGCAAATTTTTAACATTTTCAAGGACAAGCCATTCGGGTCGATCCTCGGCAGGCGTGCCTTTGAGGAGTCTAACGATTTCAAAAAAGAGAGAGCTTCGCTTGCCTGCAAGCCCTCGCTGCCGGCCAGATACAGAAATGTCCTGACACGGGAATCCGCCTGCCCAGAGGTTGACCCTCGGCAGATCGGCGGACTCGGTTTTGGTGATGTCCTCGCCATACCATTCATCCTCCTTTACATCGTGGATCGCGCGGTAGCTGCGGTCTGCGAATTTGTCGATCTCGCAGTGACCTTTGCAGATCATGCCGCAAAGCTCAAAGCCCTTGCGGAAACCGCCGACACCGCTGAAAAAGTCCAAAAAGGTCATGGGTTCGTTCACCGGCTGTGACCTCCTTTCGGGTATAAAAATATCGTCCGCCAGTCAGATGGGGACGAAAGGGTTTCAGGGGCTACCCCTGACAAGTGCCGTTGTGGTATCACAACGGCGATGCTTGCTGGTACAGTGCATGGCGTTCGTCCCATAGGCCGAACATTTTGCCACCGACCGAAAAAATATCACCGCTCCTGCTCCGGCTGCGGGCGGTACGGGATGCCGAGCAGCGTGTCGTTCACTCTCGCAAGGTGTTCGGGATAACGGAACATCTTGCCGTAGCGGTCGATCTGCTCGTCGGAAAGACTGTCCAGATTTTCGCCCCGGCAGTCGCAAATAAAGGCGGGGCCGAAGATGAAATCCACCATCACGCCGTCGTCGTTTTTCACGCTGCGGTTCGGGCGCATTCCGTTGATCTTGCTTTCCTCGTTGCAGACGATGCAGACCTGTTCTTCAAAGGGATAAAACGGCTCGATCAGACCGCCCACCACTTTCTGCATCCCGGCAAGGGACGCATCGATCTCGGCAGCACGGGCGAGCTTGCCCGGTTCCAGCAGTACCACTTTGATTTTCTTTTCATTTTCCATTGCAAATGCTCCTTTCGTTGTTTTCCGTAATCGTGACCGTCAGCCCGTATTCATCCTCCAGCGCAAGCAGCAGTTGGTTCAGCGCCTCACGGCTTTTGATACGGGGAATGTCCAGCGCCGATGGAGAAACGCCCAACGCCTCGGCCAGCGTACAGAGCAGAGCGTGTTTCGGCGTTCTTGCGCCGGATTCATACTGTGCGATACGGATGTCGGCGGTTTCGGGCGGAAAGCCTGCGGCGATGCCCAGCGTCTTTTGCGTCATGCCACGCAGCATACGATAGTGCCGGATGCGCCGTCCCGGACTCATCAAGTCGCTCACCGTTCTTTGCTCCTTTCTCCGCGCTTGGTAATTGGCAGACCCAGCCGCATACATAGGCAGTCGTTGTAATCCTTGCCCTGCGGGGGCGGCTGGATGTCCACCGTGACCGCATACTTTCTCGGCAGCAGGGCCTTGACGGTTTCGGCGGCGATCCGTCCCGTGGCGTCGTTGTCAAGCCGCAGCACCACACGGCGGATATGGGGATGCTCGGCAAGATACCGCACCAGCGCGGCGGGCAGACTGCTTTCCTCGATTTTTGCCCTTGGCTTGTAGACACCGGCGAGAGAGAGTAGGTTTTCACTGCGCCAGTCCTTGCCGTCCAGCTTTTGCAGCGTCCCATAGGACAGCAGATCCACCGCCGATTCAAACAGGTGGAGCGTATCGCTTGCAGCCACCGCAGGAATCCCAAAGGAATAGTGCTTGTCACTGCCGTTGGCATCCCCGATGAAGTCCGAGCCGATCCCACGCTGATTGGCGTAGCGGGGCTTGCCGTCCGCATCCATACCCACGAACACCACATTGTGATAGGGATAGCTCTCGTAAAGGCGGCCGGTCTGGATGCAGAAGTCGATCAGCTCGTAGTCGATCCCTCTGCGGTGCAGGTATTCGATGGCATAGGTGGCGCTGCGATTGACCTGCGGCAGAAGCAGCACCTTTTCTTTCGGCGCTTTCGGGGTCGGTGCAAAGGCGGGCGGTGCCGCTGACAGATTCCCCATGATGGTTTCGACTGCCTGCGTAAAGGGCATCTCTTTGACCTTAATGAGATAGTCCAGCGCCGAATAGCCGCCGATTCCACGGGAAAACCAGCACCATTTTCCGTTGGAGATTTTCAAGCTGTCATGTTCACGGGTGCAGTAGGTGCTGCCCCCGAAATGCACCAGTTCCTGCGGCTCATAAGTCCGCAGATAGGTCAGCAAGTCCATCTCACGGGCCTGCGCCACCACCTCTGGCGGAATATATGGCATATGTTTCACCTCCGTTCTGACATAAAAATAGCCGAGGGGCTTTCCAAATGAAAACCTCTCGGCTATGTATGTGATAATATATTTTGTGCGCTGTATTTATCCTCTCAAATCAACAACTTCCCAGTCAGCATCGAATATGCCCTTACTCTTTTCATAAGTTTCCGCCTGCATTGCTACGCATAATAGCTTTTTAGGCCTACTCATACCAACATACGCAAGCTTACGACTGGAATCATATAAACTTGAGCTCCCGCAGCGACCAACACCAAAGTACGGAAGAATCCGATTCAAATCGGATGCGCCCTGTCTATCGGTTTCAAGATATAGAGTCGCATCATGAGTTTCACCTTTTACGCTGTGAATAGTGTCAAATATAATTCTGCGGCCTCTAATAGGATCAATCAGCACATTTTTCTCGGCTATATCTGCATGATTAACACTAGTGGATTCTTCGAGAAAAAACGCTGGAAGAACAGTAAATATATCAGTTAGGCTCGGATTTCCAATTCTCAGCAATTCGTTTATCTTCTGCCGCAACAATTGATCTACCGAATGTCTATCAATTGTTTGTATCCTCGACATTTCATATATCCATTGACGATACTGCCCTCTGTATTTTTCGTCGAGAGCATTTTTCATTGCTACTATGGTATAGTCTTTTCCTGATACAGGGTGCTTTATTGAAATGTAGTGGAATACTCGGCACAAAAGCCTACGAACACTTTGCTCTGCCTTATACAATTTTCCCTCCAGCAAATACTGGACAATCTCATCTACTAAAACCCAGTAGCTATACTCGTTTTTCTTATTTGCTGAACCGTCAAATTCAGTCCAATAGCTCCCAATTTTCAAACCGGACAAGTCCTCTCTTTTTACTGCTCCGATAGCCTTATATATGCCATTGTTGTCGTAGAGTTCATGCCTATCTAATGCAGAAATGAATCCACCAATAACTCTGTCAATATTTTCAGGAGAAAAAACAAGCAAGACTGGCTTAACGCCTGTCGCACCGGCAAGCGTTACGATATTTTTCTCGCTCTTTTTTAGCTTGCAGATCACGTTGGCAATTTCTTGGTTAAACCTGCAAGACGTAACAATTGGTAGAAAGTCAGGCTGCGGCATCCAGTCAGGGGTTGTATCTTCTGCTGAATTGTAGATGGCTTGATCGGAATCTCCAATTTTGAACACTGCACATTTTTGTGGGTCAAATATTACATCTATGGCTTGTCGCTGAAGATTATTGCAATCCTGATATTCATCTATAAATACATACTGAAATCGTGACGAAAAGAGGTCGGCATACTCTGCTGGTAATTCACCAATGGCAGTGCTTGCATATACATAGGCGTCTTGATACCGTATCATTCCTTCATTTTCAAGAAGTTCGACCAGCAGTTTTTTATATTGCTCAGCAGAAGCCTTCCCAGCACCAGCCAACGGCTTTTGCTGCCTTCCTATGCAAAGCGCCCCATCATCTCGTATGTATAATGCCTGTGTGTGATTGATTCGATCCGAAAATTGCCCGCCTGTTTCAAAATTATTCCTTGTCACATAGTCAAGGGCTTTGTACTTTGCTTCGTGCTGTATTTTGCTAAGCATATGCTGCGCATAAGTCAGACTATCAACCACTTGTACATTCTGCCCGGATACATTTCGCAAGTATGGCATCGTCACAAATCGGTCAATAAACGACTGGATGGTACCTATATAATTTGGATAGCTGAGAAGCCTGTCCGCGTAATCGGAAAGCCGGTTTTTGATCTCATTGACGGCGACATTTGTATGAGAAAGCACACAGATTCCTGCACCGTTTTCGAGCGGCATTCTATCCGCTAACAATTTCAGTTTTGCGAGAAGAACCGTTGTCTTTCCGCTGCCGGGACAGGCTGCTACATCTGTTGAATGCCAACAGCGTATAACATTCCTTGCATCTTCTGGAAAATGTGCACCATGCGGCAAAAGGAGTTCTTCCGCGGCTTGAATATCTTGGTCGGAAATCTGCCATTCCATCATAGAATCCTCCTATCTACACCGCTTCTCCTGCCGCATATTTAATGGCATTCACAATATAGCTTAAAAACAGATCGTTCTCGATCTTAGATTTTAATACCGCCTTCTTTCCTTCGTCGGTTTTGAATCCATACAAGTCGAGATCAAACATCTTTTCTTGTGTCTGCCCATCTGGAATTATGGATACTTCCCAACGCAAAAGCGAAGCTAAACACTGGGCAACGATCGCTTTCAGGCTGCTTTTTCCATCGCCATTAAGCATTAAATCATAAATATTGTATGCCCTCTCAGCAGCAGAGAACCCATTCCACGCCTGCGCTTCTGCTTCGGCGTCACGATTTGCTTCATCAATCTTGGCATCAGTCAGTGAAATATGCTCTTGCGCATTCAGAATTTTCTTTCCGTAATGAACCGCCTTATGGAAATCATCCGAAAGGCAACTCATAGCAATGCAATACTCGAGCGTCCATCGTGGTGAAGTAAAGCCGTGCACGGAGCCATTTGTATATTTTCTGTCTCCTTTTTCTTTAGCCTGCAAAGATTCAGCTTCCTTCTCGTTGAATGTTTTCTCCTTTGTCGTGGGCTCGACATCGTATGGTCTAACATCACAATCTGTTATTACAGAAACAGGTATTCCTATATCGGCGCCGTCTTTTCTTACCATAATTCCGCTATATCGAAGAAAAGCTGTGCTTCCAACATTTACAATGGATATACCGTATTTCTCCAATGGATAGCCGAGAATGTCTGCAATGACAGGAATTAAAATATTCTCTGCATCACCCTCGACCATTATGATACCCTTAGCAAAAAACAAATTGGCCTTTGTTGAGTCGAGAAAACGCTGGAGGAACAGGTAATCACCCTTTTGTAATCCGGTTCGCCCTTCAGCCAAATCATATCCGGCACCATTCTTCATTAAAATCAAATTCTTGAGGTTGATTTTTGATGCCAAAATGGGGCTATGCGTGGATATGATAATTTGGACATCATTCTCGTTATACTCGTTCTGGAGATAACTGATTAGTCGAAGCTGCGCTTGCGGATGCAGATGGGCTTCCAATTCTTCGATTAGAGCCAGTTTCAGGCCACCATCTGTATCATCCTTAAGGAGCAATAACTCCGCCGCAATAAATAGCAGATTCAATTCCCCAAGCCCGGGGTTGATCTCAGGAGCATTCAATGACAGGGACTCCAGTATAGCTTTTAGCTGAATATCCGAGGTTTTTAATTCTGCATCACTGGCTTGGCCTTTATCACTAAATGACTCTAAATTACTGCGGATCGTCTGGAGAATGCGTTTTCCATCCGTATCTCCTATAAAATAATCCTCAATGCGTTGATTCGCATCCCGAAAAATATCGAGAACTGTATGTTCTTTTTTATCTTTGAAAACAGGGTGATTTAGAAGTATTTGCGAGATTCTGGAACCACGCCCGGAACTCATTTCTCGCTCGGCATCACGGAGCGGTTTCAAATAAACAGCTTTCAGCAATTCTCTTGCTTTTCCATCAATCGAAATTCCATCGTCTATATCGCCCACGCGCAATTCCTGATAGATTTTATGTCCTTCTTTCCATGCACGATAATGAAGTTCAAGCGTATATTCAATGCCATTCTCCGTTTGGTTGAATGAAAGATATTCGATAAAGTTCTTTGCTTCGTTCTGTGTAAAATCTGAAATCGTACAATCGATCTTGAACTCTGAGCACGCATCTTCGCCAACAGGCTTATAAAAATCCTCATCTGACGGCCGGATATACTCATTGCTCTGTGTCAACAAGACTAATTTTAATGCGTCAATTACAGCGGTTTTTCCCGAATCGTTTTCGCCAATCAGTGCGTTTAGACCTTTGTGAAAAGTGATTTTTAAGCCGGGAGCGTCATCCACAGATTTGAATTGGCGGAAATCATACACTCTTAATTCGGATATAATCATTTTTTCACACTCACTTCCAATAGTAATTTCATAGGGGATGTTGTTTCTAAGAATACACTGTCACTGCTTTTTCCTGCGAACTATTATCTGCATATACTTTGCCTGTTTTATGTGCAGAAACCGTATTGACCTATGCAGAAAACCGTTTAATACTCCTTGCTTAGCAGAAAGTCCGCCAGATGCATAATTTTGACACCGTTGATGTTGCCTGCGGCCAGTTCGTCCATCGTCACCACATACTTCGGGTAATGGTCTTTGATCTCCAGCAGGTTGGCAACCTCCCGGTCGGATTCCTCCGGCAGATTGCGGCATACCTGCACATAGATCCGCTCGTCCCGTCGCACGGCCACGAAGTCGATCTCCTTGGTGGAGTTTTTGCCGATATACACATCATAACCCTTCCGCCGAAGCTCAAAGTACACGATGTTCTCCAGCATAGCGGCAACGGATTTCGGATTAAAGCCCATCATGCAGTATTTGAGAGAAGCGTCCGCAAGATAGAATTTCTCCTGCGTTTTCAGGACGGTCTTGCCCTGCATATCGTACCGCTGACAACGATAGATTACAAAAGCCTTTTCCAACCATTCCAGATAGTTATAGACTGCTTCCACCGAGAGGGAGCGTCCTTCGCCTTTCATGAATTTCACGATGGCGTTGGCAGAAAAAGTCTTGCCGACATTCTCTACAACATACTTTACCACACGGTTGAACAGGTCGAAGTTTGTGATATTGTGCCGCTTGGTGATGTCGCTGGTGATAACGGAATTGTAGATACCCTCGACGATCTGATAGGACGAACGCTCGTCAAAGTTCCCAAGCGCAACGATGGGGAAACCGCCCATGCGGATATACTCGTTCAAAAGCTCTTTCGGCGTGCGTCCGCTGTCCTTCTTAAACTCCAGATATTCGGCAAAGGACAGCGTAAAAACAGGGATGGAGATATAGCGTCCCGTCAGATAGGTGGAGATCTCACTGGACATCAGCTTGGAATTGGAGCCTGTCACATAAATGTCGGTATTGGAATCCTCCAGCAGACTGTTGACTGCCTTTTCCCAGCCGTCCACCTCCTGCACCTCGTCCAGCAGAAGATAGTAGCGTTCGCTGTCGGTCATTTTTTCTTTTATATCCCGGTACATCTGCTTGGCGGTCATGCCCTCGTCCAGCTCTTCCGAGGTATAGCGCAGATGGATCACATGGTCTGCCGCAATGCCGCTGCCGAGCAGGTCGTCTTTCAGCATATCCAAAATGGTCGATTTTCCGCAGCGGCGGATTCCGGCAAGAATCTTTACCAGCGGAACATCCCGATAGGTTTTCAATATATCCAAATAGTAGGGTCTAACGATCATAGTATCGCCTCCTTGCTATTAGTATAGCCAAAAACGCCGCTTCGGTCAATAGTTTTTACTGAAATTCAAGAAAAACTTTTTATGTGGGGCATCTTTTTCGACTCATTTTGCATTTCTGCCAACAGAAAAGCGGCGCAGATCTCTCTGCACCGCTTTCGTCGTACTTATATCGCTTTGATTTTTTTTAGATACGCCACGGCATCGGTATGTCCGCGGAAGTAGATGTGCTGCCGTTCCATGTCCTCCATTTGGCGGACAAGGTTCAGATAGTCCACATACGCCCGATGTTCCTCTGCGGTCATGCGGATCTCGCCGCTGCCCTCGTTCATTTTGTCGATGACGGGGTACTGCGTTTTCAGCTTGTCCATACGGTCGGAAAGCGCGGCGTAGTCCTCGTCGGTATTCAGCAGATCCATCACAATATCACTGTCGATCTCCGCAAAGGCATCCTCGATGCGGGATGGCAGGTCAAAATAGTTGTCGCTCACGGTGCTCACTTCCTTATCGTTTTTATTATACTATACCCAAACCGCAAGGCAATATCAAAGGTGCAAATTTTATCGTTCGGGCTGTTCCGTCTGCCGTGGGGCTGCGGAGCGGACAGGGACGGCGGGCGAACTGATCCGATATTCTTCGGGGATGTTCTCGATGTCACCGTCGTAGATGTCCACAAAGCGGCCGCCGTTTGAACGCACATAGCCGTTATCCCCGAACACGCCGCCTTCTTCATACCGAATATCCCGTCCGAATCCCTCATAATCAATATAGTTTGCCAGTGCGCCGAGATTGCTTGTGTCGTAGCAGCCGCTTTCCTCGATCCAGTAATAGCCGAGGTCATAGTCATTCTGCACGCCGGGCAGGTAATCAAAGCAGTCCAAATTCTCGGTCAGGTTGATCAGCTCCTGCACACTGCCGGTGTTCTCACCCAAGTCCAAGACTGCCTGCCAGAAATCGTCGCTCTCCCGCAGCTCCATGATCTGCCCGGCGAGGTAGTTCAGCTCGCTCAGGCTCTCATATTCTCCGAGCACCTTGCCGATGGCCGCATCCGGGCAGTCATAGTCTGTGATAAACCACTCCTCATAGCGCCGCCCGATGCCGATGCGCCGGAAAACCGCCTGCATTTCTTCATTTGTCACGGGAAACTTCACCCATTCACCCACCAAAAAGCCCTCGTTGTATTTGCCGAGGTTGGTAATAAAGGCTTCAAAGGCGCAGTCCCTTGTATCTGATACATTCATCATAGCTGCCTCCGTTATCGCTCCTGTACCGGCGCCTGCCTGCGGGGAATGGGAAGACCGTAAACATGGGCGATCTCGTCGCCCAGCCTGCGGGTCACTCTTGTAATGTCCGCACGGGTGGCAATGCCCCAGTAGAGTTTTTCTTTCAGGTTCTCGATCTGCGTGTCGCTCACGCCGTCCTTGTAGGCGCGGTAGAGGTAATGATTTGTGCCGTCGTGATGGATGGCATCGCAGCGGAAGTCGCCGTTTTTATCTACATACCATGTGCTGTAATCAATGTCCCGTTCGCTGTAAAGGCAGTCCCGGACATTGCCGCTCGGAATCTCCTTATATCCCATGCGGCGGCCGTGCCAAAGCCCCAGATCACCGACAACGAGAATGGGACGGGAGAGCTGAATGTCCAGATTGGAGCGCTCGTCGTCCAGATAGTCGCCGTTCAGTTCATACATCAGCGCCATACGCTCGGCTTCGGTGATGTCGGGGTACTGCTCCTCCAAGTCCTCCCGCCAGTCATCGTAATCAATGTCATTGCTCCAAATGATGTGTCTGCCGTCCTTCATTGCGTCCGTCCCTCGCTTTCTGCCATCAGGAATTGTCCGAACTCGGTAAAGGCATACCAGTTCGTGCGGTCAAAGCGGCTCTCGTTGAACTGTCCCTTGGTGAGCACCCGCCCCTTGACCAGCCGTTTCAGGGCATAGCGGGTCTCGTCGTAGGACAGAAACGGAAAAAAGCCGGTCATCATCTGCACCGAACAACGCAGCCAGACCTTCCCCTCATGGAGCTGTGGCGATTCGGTGCTTTTCTGCTCGATACAATCCCAAAGGAAGCAGGCCAGCACCGCCGCATTGACTCCGTATTTTTTCGCTATGTCCGAATCGAAGAAATGAACCATAATTTTTGCCTCCTTTTTGTTTTTCGGGATATGTAAAAGGGGCAGCGAATTTCGCTGCCCCAAGGCTTACTTCTTCTTTGCTCTGATCTTCAGGAAGATCAAAGCGCCGACGATAAATACGACCAGCCCGATTGCAAGAATGGTTTTCAGCTCCATTATTCCGCACCCTCCTTTCTGCGTTTTCTGAATCCGACTATGCCCAGCACAGCAGCACCCGCAGCGGAAACACCGAGCAGGGCAAACCACAGGGCGGGATTGCTGTCGTCCCCGGTTTTCGGCGTGTCACGGAGTTCGTTGTGCATCTCCACTTTTGTCACCGCACCTTCAAACACGGATGCCGTCTTGTCGGCGGGCAGCACATAGGCAGAAGATGCAACGTCCGACACCTCGGACACCACATACTCCCCGATACGGAGATCATCAATGATGATCTCGCCGTTTTTATCCGTCGTGAATACGCCGGCATATCCGTTCGGACCGGCGACACGGAACGAGAAGCCCTCAATTTTGCCGTCCGAGGAAGTCTTGATGATTTTCAGAGAGCCGACCTGCGGCGCATTGACAAAGCCCTTTCCGGCCTCGTTCTCCACGGTCACGGTCTTGCCGTCCTCGGTGATCTCGAAATAGTAGGCGTTGCCGTCCAGATAGAAGCCCTCCGGCGCTTTCGTTTCTTTGACAAAATAGCCGCCGTAGAGCAGATCGGCCATTTTATAAACGCCGATGCCGGTTTCAGTCAGCGTGCCGACCAGTTCATCGTCGGCATCCAGTTCCTTGTTGCCGTTGCTGTCACGGTAAACGGTGAACTCCGCACCCGTCAGCTTGTTGTCGGGAGAGTCCCGGTCGGTCTTGGTGAGCTGTACCGTACCACGGATGCGTGTGTTTTCGATCTCTACCTCGATCACCGCACCGTCTGCATCGACGGTCACGGGGGAGGTTTTCTCCGACAGCACAAAGCCGGTCGGGGCTTCGATCTCCCGCACGATCCAGTTGCCATAAGGCACACGGGCAAAAGAAAAGCTGCCGTCCTCGGCAGAGGTGGCAGTCAAGATGGCGTTTTCGGTCGTAAACTCGGTGCAGTCCGCACGAAACAGCCCGATCAGCGCACCGGCAAGGTCACTGCCGTCCTCATCCTTTTTCAGGCCGTGGATCACACCGTAGAGCAGCTTGTTTTCGATGGGTGCGCCGCCGTTCGCCTTGAATTCCACCAGTACGGTGTCCTGCCCGGCGTACTCGAACGCAATGGGGTATTTTTCGTTGGAGAGGATATAGTGTCCGTCCGTGGAAAGCTCTTTGAGATAGTAGCTGCCAAACGGCAGATCGGTTTTGCAGACGGCATGACCGTTTTCATCCACCGACACGATCTCCAGCAGGCCATCGGCGGGAATGATGCTGCCGTCAGTGGCGGTCAGCTCCCCGGCGGCGAACAGCCCAAAGGTCACGGCGGAAAGTTCACCGCTCTTGCCGATGCCGAAACGCTCATCCTGCTCCAAGACTTTATCCAGAGAAACGGCGGCTTTCTGCCGCTTGTTGCAGAAGTCGGCGGCAGTTTCGGTGATCTCGACCTCCTGCCCGGCATACACAAGCTCTGCCGTGTGGACTTCGGTGTTCAGCACATAGCCGTCGGGAGCGGTGATCTCCCTGACCTCGTATTTGCCGAGATACAGCGGCTTGCTTTCGGCAAGTCCCGTTTCGTCGGTGGTCACGGTATCGACGACCTCTCCGGCTGCATAGCGGAGCGTGCCATCCGGCGTGATGATGTCCTCGGCGGCAGTAAGCTCATAGACTGCGCCCGCAAGCCCCTTGACCGTAAACACCGGCTGATAGATGCCGTCCGCCTCGGTGACGGAGAAAAAGACCTCGCCGCTCTTGCTGATTCGGATCACACCCTTCTGCGCCGTGTTCGGCTTTGTGACCTCGACCACCGTAACGGCGTTTTCCTCCGTGGCATTGTCGGCAGTCACAGCAAAATAGACCGGCTCGCTGTTCAGCGTGTAACCGTAGGGTGCGGAAACCTCCATCAGCGAATAGCCCGTGCCGTATTCCAGCATTTCGGGCGTAATGAGATAGCCGTCGCTGTTTGTATAAAAGGTGTCGATGGTGGTGACTTCGGGATAGGTGAAGGTCTGCGTGATGAGCGACCCGTCCGGGCGATAGAGTCGGAAGCCTGCGCCTGCCAGCGGAATGACCTTGCCCGTTTCGGCGTCCACCTTGACGATCTTGATATAGCTCTCAAAATTGCGATTGTTGGCAAGGTAGCGATAGGTCTGCCCGTCCTTGGCGATATACACATCGAAATCGGCAAGCAACTCACGGCCGTCCCAGCTCTTGGTTTGATGCACCGTGTAGATGCCGTAGGGCAGGTCTTTTGTGACCGCATAGCCGTTTTCGTCGCAGGTCAGGTAGTCACGCTCGGATGCCTTGGCGCTGTCATAAGAGCCTGTGGCTTTCAAAAACACCGCAAATTCCGCTCCGGCCTCCGGCGTTTCAAGCTGGGTGTCGCCGTTGTCCGTGTGCTTAATGATGGCGATTCTGCCCTTGACGATCTGCTCGGTCACATCGTTTGCGGTGGTGTTGTATTCCACAGTGTAGTTTTTTGCCTCTGCGCCGATGGGATAAACGGTGCTGTCCAGCAGGTAGCCCTCGGAGGGCGTGCTCTCACGAATGGTCCAGTCATCGCCGCAGACATAGTATTTCGTGGTGAACTGCCCGTTGGCATCCGTAGTGTAGGTGCCCACAAGCTGGTCGCCCTTGTAGATGCCGTAAACAGCACCGGCAAGGGTAGCATCGCCCTGCGGCAGACCCGTTTCGGCGTCGCTCTTGGTGACGGTGACATTCCACTTTTTCAGAATGTTCGTAATGCTCTTGTTCGTGACGGTGTTCCATTCCACCGCCGCCGTCTGCTGTTCGGGGACGACATAGCGAATCGCCGTATCGACTTCCTCCAGCGTATAGCCTGTGCCGATCAGCACATCGGAAAATACGGCTTTGCCTGTGCTGTCGGTCACGGCGTATTCATCCACCGCAAGCCCAGAAAGCGAGGTGCCGTAGAGGTGGAATTTCACGCCCTCGTTCAAGCCGTCCTCGGAGGTCTTGGTCACGATGAGGGTGCCGCGCTTCAAGGAGTTATTGAAACTGACCATTGCCACCTGACCGCTGACGACGGTGACACGGCGCACCTCCTGCGGCTCGTATTTGTCGTAGTTCTGCTCGGTGACGGTGTAAACGCCGGGGGCAAGGTTATCGATCTGAATGACACCGCCTGCACCTGTCGTAACGGTCTTGTTCACGCCGTTGCCGGTGATCGTAAAGGAAATGCCCTCGACCTTGCCGTCCTCGCTGGTTTTGACGATCTTGGTGCTGCCGTAACTGACCTTGATGTTCAGATAACCCTTTACGGGGTCATTCACCGTCTGTGCATAGGTGACGGTATCTTGCAGCTTCCCGTTCGGGCCGTACACGCCGTCCGTCCAAGTGATGACACCGCGCCGCTGCGAATTTCTTTTTTCGGCTGTAATAGTGACGGTATCGCTTAGTGCATCGTCCACCGTGATGGACAGTGTGTTTCCGTTGACAGAAAAGCGGATGCCCGAAGCGCTTGCGGAGATCACATAGTCGGAGAGCACACCGTTTGTGTCGGTCAGCGTGGCGGTATAGGCTTCTCCGTTCCATTCAAGTTCAATATTTTGAGCTTTTCCCACAGACTTCGCAAGAAAACTCGGCACCTTGGAATGGCGCTGAACACTTGCCGCAATGGAATTGTAGTAGCTCATGATTTGACTGTACAGCGGGTGGTTCGTGCTGATCTGCTCCACGATGGCGCTCTTGCCGCCCGTGCCGACCTTGTTGAAATCGGCATCACGCTCACCGACGACAGTTTCCCAAATCAAAAGCTGTGTGGCAACAGCGTGAGCCAGCTTGTCGCCGCCCTCATTCTGTGAGCGCCAAGAGGTCGAGATCGTCCCTGTATAGCCGTACTGAAAGATACGGCCGATAAACAGCTTAATATCGTCGGGAGAAATGGTACTGTTGTAGGACGACGGGTATTCGTCCCAGAAATCCTCGCCCTTTTTCGTAAAAGTGTTGCCCGTCTGCTGCGGCACGCCGGGCTCGATGCAGTAGCAGATATTGCCCTCATACGACCCCATTGCACGGATCGTCGTGAAACGGGATGCGGCCGTAGACCAGCCGTTCATAAAGCTCAGGCTGTCGTGTCCCCATTCGCCGCCGTAGTTGGCATCGCCGTCACGGGGATAGGAGATAAGATATACTTCGTCGGTTTCTTCTGCGGCAAATGCGGTCGTTCCCATGCCAAACAGCGTGGTAACGCACATCAGCATCGCAAGAAACAACGATACCGTTCGTTTGAATTTCTGCATTTTCATTGAGTGACCTCCTTAAAATGAAAAAACGCACCGTGTTTCTCGGTGCGTTCCTCGGTAAATATTTGGTTTTCAGGCATAACCGATATACAGGTCGTACTTCCCGTCGGAGCGCGCCTCCGCCCATATCCACACATCGGTTATATCCTCATCACGGGCGTATCGGTTCAGCCTGCTTTGAATATCCCGTTCCAGATAGATGCGGTCTGCGGCGGCATCTATAGGATTATCCCAGCAATCCACCGCCGAACTTTCCAGCCGCAGTCCCACGCTTTCGGCATAGGCATTGGCATAGTCGATCCAAGTCTGAATGTCAAATATCGGCTCTGTGGGTTCTTCTGCGACGGGCGGTTCAGGCTCCTGCGGCTGTGTTTCCGTAGGTTCTTCCGATAGTTCGGGTTCGGGTGCTTTCGGCGGGGTAGTTTCTGTGGGCCTGCTGACAGTCGGCGGCGTTTCCTCTTTTGCAGATATTGAAACTTCCGGCTGCGCTTTCTCCGTCTTGGGTTCGGTCGTATTCTCTGCGGGAATCTCTGTACTTTCCGAAACAGAAACCGCCACACTCTCCTGCGGCACAGTGTTTTGCTCAGACTTGACCGTGACCGTTTCCTGCGAAGATGACGCAGATACCTCGGAGCGATTCACATTTGCACAGCCCGAAAGAGAAAGTGTCAGCAGCACTAAAACGGCGATGATCCTTGTGTTTTTCATATGCGCAAACCTCCTTTGCCTTTTCATTGTACGGATCGCCGCTAAAAACTGCAAAGCTGTGAGAACTGCCGCCGTTGTACTATCTCTTTTTTCGGGAAGTACAGGTAGTTTCGAGGGGGTGAGGTGTGGAGAGGGGGTGAGGTGTGGAGAGGGGGAACACGCCGACATAGCCGTACACACATTGAAAATGGGTATGGCTGCCCCTTGGTAGTGACTATCGTTCCATATCCCGCTGGCGCTCCCGCCTGCGGTACAGTTCCAGCGCCTTAATGATGGTATCTTCAATTTTCTGTGCGGGCGTCCCCGGAGCAAAATACTTGCTGATACGCTCTTTCGGCATTTTGAACTGCTCACGCTGGTTCGGTTTTTCCTCCTGCATAATGGAGAGGATGACTTCCTCCGTCAGCTTCCCGTCCCGGCTGAACTCTTTCATTTTGACGGCTTGCGCCAGTGACGGCGTACAGTCCTCGCACTCCATCGTGTCGTGTAGGCTCTGCTGCTGTTCTTTGGAGAGATAGGAAAGCTCCACGGCGGGACGGAAAGCAATCTTGCCGCTATCCACCATGTCAAGCACCGATGGGATCAGCTCGGTCAGGCGGATATAGCGATAAATCTGTGGCTGACTGTCGCCACTCTTTTGACTGACCTGCTGTGCGGAGGTCAGTCCTTTCAACTTCTTATCCAGTGGAGAAGAAGTTAAGTCTGTTCTTTCACCTTGCCGCTTCATGGCTTCCAGCTTCATCTTGTAGGCGAATGCCTTTTCGGACGGCAAGATCGTTTCTCGCTGCAAATTGCTGTCCACCATGATGATCGTCGCTTCATCATCGGTGAGGTTGCGGACGATGCAGGGCATTTCGGTGATCCCCGCCAGCGTCGCCGCGCATTTTCGCCTATGACCGGCTACCATTTCATAGCCGCCGTCAGCCTTGGGGCGGACAAGGGCGGGTGCCAACACGCCATACAGCTTTACGCTGTCTACCATCTCCGCCATAGCCTCGTCCTGCTTGACCTTGAACGGATGGTTGGGAAAGTCGGAGATGTCGGCGGGGTTCAGCGTAACGACCTTTTCAAGCTGCGCTTCCGCACGGCTCTCGTCGGTGGAGAACAGGTCATCGAGCGGTGTCATCCCTAAATCTCTCGGTTTTGCGCTCAAGCTCCAACACCTCCTTCGTCAGCGAGCGGTATGCGGCGGCGACCTTGCCGTTCTTGTCGTGGGCAAAAATGCTCTTGCCCCGGCCGCTGGTTTCTGCGGCTCGGACGGAAAAGGGGATCTCCGTTCCGAATACCCGGATCTTTTCGCCGTAGTGGGCACGCAGAGATGCGATGATCTCCTTGGCCTCGTTGGTACGGCTGTCCACCATCGTGAACAGGATGCCGTCGATTTTCAGTTTCGGGTTGATCTGCCTCTTGACCTTTGCGATGGACTGCATCAGCAGGTCAAGCCCTTTGGCCGAGAGATACGACGGCTGGGACGGGATGATCACGCTGTCCGCTGCGGCCAGTGAATTGATCGGCATCATACCAAGCGACGGCATACAGTCAACGAGGATATAGTCGTAATGGGGCTTGACCGCATTGATATATGTCCGCAGTACGCTTTCCCGGCTCATGGCGTTGATCAGCCGGATCTCCATGCCGGACAGCTCAATGTTTGCAGGGAGCAGGTCAACGCCCTCACCGTGATGCAAAATACCGCAGCCGTCCGGGATGGGGGTATCGTCGATCACATTCTGCATGATGTCCGCCAGCGTAACGGGCAGCTCATCCGGCTTCGGATAGCCGAGGGAGAGAGTCAAAGAGCCTTGCGCATCTGCATCAATAAGCAGCACCCGCTTGTTCTGATGGGCAAGCCCGATGCCGAGGTTAGCGGTGGTCGTAGTTTTGCCCACGCCGCCCTTTTGGTTCGTCACTGCGATCACTTTGCAATTTGCCATATGGGTTTCCTCCTTTGCATAAATTTAGCCGCCTGCGGCGACGCAGACGGCTATGTAGAGAAGCAAAACGACCGCTTGCTTTTACACAGACGGTCGTTTTACGGTAGGACACAAGAGGACACACGGTTCACATTTTCAGTTGAACGCTTTTCCATCCCCAAATTATTCTGCTAATACTTTTGCAATATGGCGCGAAAATTAGCAGGATATTGAGGGAAACGCACTGATTTTCAAAGGAACTCAAATCATCCAGAATCCTTGATATTCCAAGGCTTTTCGGACATTACAGAACACACAGGTACACGGTTAAAAACGAGATTTTTTGAACTCCTAAGCGGCAGGCCACTGGTTCGAATCCAGCCGGGGGTGCCAGATTTTCTGT
>ERZ824473.1345-NODE-1345-length-35609-cov-16.422681_pt1 | contig 35609 bp, 39 predicted proteins | sample MGYA00519874_ERZ824473 | MGnify/ENA primary metagenome ERZ824473 (study PRJEB31778, sample SAMEA3449151) | human gut metagenome | biome: human gut; feature: human-associated habitat; material: faeces | place: United Kingdom | collected 2010/2012 ... | reverse complement strand
TACCTATTTTATCAGTTAATTCTATTCCTAATTTTTTTAATTGTTCTTCTTCTAATATAATTTTTGATTTCTTTGCTAATGTTTCTATTGTATCTCTTTGGACTAATTTTGAGATATCTACTCCCTGTTTCCTTAAATTTTCTAATGTTTTTATAAAATTTTCAACTGTATTAAATTCATAATCAACTTCATTTTCTAAATTAATAAAATCTTTCAATACCCCTGTAAGCTCAAAAGATTCAAAAACTTTTTCTCCTAAACTTTTTGTATGTTCCTTTTTATCTTTTATAATTCTATCTGGAATTTCTATTTGCCATAAGTCTATTTCCGAACCAAGTTCTAGAATTTCTTTAATTTCTTGTATTTTTTCATTGCTTAAATTTTCTAAATTATTATCTAAATATTGATTATATTTACTTTGAATTTCTTTCAAAACTTTTGCATATCCAGTTTCTTCTTTATCATTACTATTTATATTAGGCAATATTCCATCATGTTTTTGACTCCAATCAATAACAAGTTTCATTAATTCAATATCATCTTCTTCAGTAGCCTCATCTCGCCATTTAACTTTTAATGTATTATTTACTAAATCTATTACAACAGGCCTATTTTCATCTTCTGTTGGATTATCTGGGTCTTCCGCATATATTGCTCTTCCTAATTGTTGCAAATATAATATTCTAGAATTCTCATCCATCGGTCTAAGCCATATAATTCCATCTAAATTTTCTAAGTGTAGACCTTCATTAGCTTTATTTATTACTAGCATAAATTCTGTATCATTATTATTTATACTTTGAAATTCTTCTAGGCTTTTTTCATTTTTTTTATCACTATATTCCCCAAGCATAGAATGGAATTTTGGTGTTATATCTGAACCTTCAAAATATTCTACAATCTGCTTTTCGTAATCAAGTATTTTATCTATTCCTTTTTTTCTACCAATTATATTTCCATCTTCATCTTCTATTTTTTCTATCATTGGTAAAAATACTAGATATTTTCCCCCCTTTTTTATATTTTTTTGTAATATTTCTGATATTCCTTCTGCTTCATCTAATTTTCTAATTAATTTTTCGTATTGTTCTAATTTGGTATTTCTTACTTTAACATCTTCTATTTGATTAATTTTATCTTTTACTCTCTCTGTGCTTCCATCTATTTTTAATGTATATGCACAACTAACTAATTGTGGATTAACTAATATTCCCATTCTTATTGCATTCGTTAGACTCATATTCATTGCAATATGTTTTCCATTAACAGCATCTTTATTTGTATAACCTAATCTTTCTGCAATTTTATTTGCCATATTTTTTCCATCGACATCTCTTCTTGGTGTCGCTGTTATTCCTAACACTTTTGTTGTTTCAGGTTGATTATCTAATAAAATATTTAATTTATCTCCCCATTCTGTTGCACCAGTTCTGTGTAATTCATCTAATACAATAAACCCATATTGTTCTTTAAGCAATTCTTCTTTTGTAAGTAAACTATGATATGTACCAAATTTTAAGTTTGGAAATACTTGCGCTACTATTTCATCCTTGTTTTTTCCTAATGTGTTTACAGGTCCATGTACATATTTTACTATATAATATTTGATTTGTTCTAATATTTCATTTTGAGGAGCTAAATAAAGTATTTTATCATCTTTACATTTTAATAACTGATTCAAGGCTACAAAACTTTTTCCTCCTCCTGTTGGTAAAATTACTGATGCAAATCTATTATTTTTTAATATTTCATCCATATTTTCTACTGTTCTTTGTTGGTATGGTCTTAATTGTATTCCTGTATTTTTTATATCATAATACCCCAAAAATCTTTCTATTCTTTCTATTGAAATTTCTTCATCCAATTCTTCTTTTTTTCCAGTTATTATATTTAATAAAACTTTTGGAATATCATTTTTTTCAATTTTATCTTGTTCTAACTTTTTATATAAATTTATGCAATCTTTTTCTTGTATTTTTTGAATCAAACTTTCTCTTTCCATAGCTGAAAATTCTTCTATTCCTACTTTTTTCCAATCATACATAGAAAATATTGCCTCTGCATAATATCTATCTTTTGATATTTTTTGTTCACTTTTTATTTTTGAAAAATTGCTTGTAATTATTCCTTTTATATCTGATAATCCACCATTTTGTATTATTTCTAGTAATTCTTCTTTTGAAAATTTTTTTATTTGTTCTACTAATTCAATTTCATTTTGTTTTAGTTTTAAATTAACCGCTTCGCTTAACTTATACCCATTATTGTTAATTCTTGTTGATATTTCTGGTTCTACTTCAAATCCATTTTCTGTTATATATGCTATTATTTTTTCATATTTTGGATTATTATTTGTTATTTTCCTTAATTTTTCTGCTAATTCTCTTGCTTCTACCTGACCTTTTGCTAAATAAAATAAATTTTTAATAATTGAATTAGCTTGACCATATTCTACTCTTCCTCCTGTTAGTTCATACATTTCTTCTATTGAAATGTCTCTTTTAAAATAGTTTTCTTTATTTTCTGATACGTCTATTTCTTTTCCATCTATTACAAATTGAACAAATTCTCTCTTTAATTCATCTACAATTTTTTTATCTTGTTCTTTTACTTGTTGCAATAATCCAAACATATCTAATGTTTCTTTTGATATATCTATAACCCTATCTCCTTCAATGTCTCCATAATAGATCTGTTCACTTGATGAAAAAGCACCTCCGACTGTTCTAATTAATAGATTATTATTTAATGAATGTGTCATTAATGGTTCTAACAATTTTTTATGTTCTAATATTGTAAGTTTTGCAATTATTTTATTTTTTTCCAAGTTTTGTTCCTCATTTAATGATTGCAAACTACTTATTCTTGCATAAGGTGATCTATAAGTTATACCTTTTACTGGTCTTGCATTTGTTTTATTTAATTTTTGTGTAGTTTTATATTTAATTTTTACAAGTTCTTTTATTTCATTTGATGTTTTGGCATTATCTATTCGTTTTAAATCTTCTAATACTTTGTTAGGTATTTTTCCTTTCGAAATTCTTTCTTCAACTACTTTTTTGATTTCATCTAACATATATTGTCCAGCATGAAATACTTTTTCATCCATTTCTTTTTTGGGAACCTGTATCATAACATATTTATCACTAAATGTTTGGCTGTATGTTTTTGCCACATTGGCATTACTTGATAATGATATACAATTTGTTTGTAAACTATAGTGTATTTTTATATGATTAAACATTTCTTCTAATGTTATTTTACTGCTTTCATTCCATCTTGATTTTTCTTGATGTTTTTCTTGCCATCTTTCTCTATCTGTACGAATTCTTATATATTTTTCTCCATTTTTTATTATTCCTTTTTCTAAATCTTCTATATCTCCTGGTTCTAATGCTCTAAAAAAATAGTAATTTTCTTCATCACTTATTACATCATTTTTTTCTATATCAAAAATCTTACTCATTTAATTCTCCTAATTACAACTATCTATTTTTTATTTTTCTAAAAAAACTCTTTATTTTATTAAAAATTCTTTCTAAAGTTTTTTCTTTATATTCAATAATCTCATTTTTCTTCGTTTTTTCAATTGTTCTATTATCAAAAATCTTGGTATTATATAATTGCTTTTTTCTTAGTTCACTTTTTTGTCTTTCTTTCTTTTGCATTTGTATAATTTTATTTTTTTGTTCTGGAGTTGATAGATAATCTCTAAATAAATTGAATAGTATTGCCTTTGTTTCTGGTAACATTGTCTGTTCTTTTAATTCCAAATTATCTTCTAATTCATATTTATATTCTTCATTTCTATTAGTTTCAATTGCTCTTATTACTTCTGGAGGAATTTTTTTGTATTCTTCTTCATTTAAATTTTGCAAAATTGTGTATACTTCTGTATAAGCATTTTTACGATTATTCATTTTTTCCTCCCTCCATTTTTACAACTATATTAATATTTTAACATACCAAATTAGGAAAATAAAGCTATTTCAAAAAAACTCAACTGTTATTTTTTCTAACAATTGAGTTTTCATTTTTTATATTCTACTTTTTACTAATTATAAATTACTAATCCATTCATCAATTTCATCAGGAGCTGTTACTAATTGATTTTCAGTATAATCTTCAGTAAACACAATATTCATTCCTTTTTCCACTTTTGAATTTGGACATAATTTTTGTATTTCTTGGAAAGTATGGCCAAGCCAACCAGCATTTGTAGCAAATGGCTTTATTGTTTTTCCCTCTAAATCATTTTGAGTTAAAAAAGTTCTAATTACTGGAGCTATTGTATACCACCATACTGGACTTCCTATAATAATTTCATCATATTGATTTAAGTCTTTATATATTTTTTGTATTTCTGGTACTTTATTTACACTACTATTATTTTGTTCTTCATCAACAACTGTTTGATAATCTGTTGAGTATGGTTTTACTGGTTTTATTTCTAAGATATCACATTTTAATTGTTTTTGTATACTTTCTGCTATCATTTTTGTATGACCTGTGTATGAATAATACACAACTAATTTTTTACTATTTTTCATTTTTATCTTCTTCTCTTGTTTTAAAGCATTTTTTCTACATCTTCTGTGATTTGTTCTTTTGTAATTCTGTTTGCTTTTAATAATTTATTTACATTATATCTATCATAAAATGCTTTTTCAATTCCGTAATTTTTAACTTTAATATCACTATCTCCGTAGAAGCTTGCTATTTTTTCTCCAAATCCTCCTTGTAATATTCCATCTTCAAGTGTTATTACAATATCATGATTTGCTTTTAATTCTTCTAATAATTCTTTGTCTAATCCTGTTATATATCTTGGGTTAATTAATGTTGCATTTACGTTTAATTTTTCTTTTAATTCTTTTGAAACTTCTTCTCCTAATTGATAAAAATCTCCTAATGCTAATATTGCAACTTTTTCACCTTTTTCTTCTACTTTAAATTTGTTTATATTGCTGTAATCTGTGTCAGCTTTTCTTTCATCTGATATTACTCCATTTGCTGGTATACACGAATTGCAACTGGGTATTCTGTTTGTTCTATTGACCAATCTAACATTGCAAAATATTCTTCTTTTGATGTTGGTGCTAAATATACAATATTTGGAATGTTAGAAATCATTGGTATATCATATATTCCTAAGTGTGTAACATCATTCATTCCATATGCAGATGCTCCATTTACTAAAATTGTTGCTGGATTATTGTTGATACATAAATCTTGTGATATTTGGTCATAAGTTCTTTGTATAAAGCTTGAATATGTTGCGAATATTGGTTTTCCACCATCTTTTGCTATTCCTGATGCTAAAGCTACTGCATGTTCTTCTGCAATTCCAACATCTACAAATTGTTTACCAGCTTCAATTCTTCTGTCTTTTGTAAATCCAATATTTTTTGGAACTCCTGCTACTATTGCAACAACTTTTGGATCTTTTTTCATTTTTTCTAATAGATATTTTCCTGTTAAATCTCCATAGTCTTCTCCATCAAAGGTGAATTTTGATTTACCTGTTTCAATGTCAAATGGCATTGTCCAGTGCCAATTTTCTTTGTTCTCTTCTGCTAATTTGTAGCCTTTTCCTTTTTGTGTATTAATATGAACAACTATTGGATGATCTATATCTTTTACTTTTGATAATGTTTTTATTAATTCATCTATATTGTTTCCTTCTTTTACATAAACATAATCAAGTCCCATTGCTTTAAATAAGTTACATTCGCAAGTTCCATTTGTCTCTCTTAATTGTTTTAAGTTTTTGTATAATCCTCCATGATTTTCTGCAATTGACATATCATTATCATTTACTATTATAATAAAATTGCTTTTTTGTTCTCCAGCAAAATCTAATCCTTCTAATGCTTCTCCACCACTTAATGAACCATCACCTATTACTGCTACAACATTGTAGTTTTCACCTTTTAAGTCTCTTGCTTTTACTAAACCTGAGGCAAGACTTATTGATGTTGATGTATGTCCTACATTAAATAAATCGTGTTCACTTTCATTTGGATTTGTGTAACCTGTTACCTCATCATATTTTTCTTCATATATAAATGCATCTTTTCTTCCTGTTAATATTTTGTGAGGATAGCTTTGGTGTGATACATCAAATACGAATTTGTCTTTTGGTGATTCAAACACATAGTGCATTGCAATTATTGCTTCTACCATTCCAAAGTTTGGTCCAAAATGTCCTCCATGTATACTTAATTTTTTTAATAAGATTTCTCTTATTTCTTTTGATAATTTTTCTAATTCTTCCTTTGATAAACTATTCAAATCTTTTGGTTCATTAATTTTATTTAAAACTTCTAACATTATAAATCCTCCTTATTATTTATATCTCTTCTGTAAAATCTTTTCTTTTTCCTGCTTCTATCTCTTCATAAAGTTCTATTTTATAATCTAATCTTTTTAATGTTTCTGCAATATGTTTTTGTTTTTCTAGCAATTTTTCTCTTTGCTCTTCTAATAAACTTTTTCTTGCTTTTACTGTGCTTTTTCCTTGTTCAAACAAACTCATATATTCTATTAAAATTTCAATTTCTACTCCTGCATTTCTCATGCATTTTACAAATTCTATTCTTTTACAAGCTTGTTCATCATAATTTCTTATTCCATTTGGATTTCTTGGTACATTATTTAGTAATCCAACTCTTTCATAATATCTTAAAGTATCTGGTGTAATATCATATTTTTTACTCACTTCTGCTATTGTCATTTTTATTCCTCCTCTTTTTTAATTTTCCCCTTCTTCTTATATATAATACTTGGAGTTTACTCTAAGTCAAGAGTTTTTAAAAAAATAGGAAAAATTTTTTTCTACTTTTTTATTCGTACTATATAACAGCCAAATACAATTATCAACTATATACGACTTTTTTCATATTATATTATAATCATATTTTTTGAAATATGAAAAAGAAAGGATTGAATTTTATGAAAAAATTATTTTGTTTTTTAGCAATAATAGCAACATTTGGACTTATAAATATTCCTGTTTTTGCAAGTGAAGCACCTTCTTATGATTCAACTTATAATTCAAATACTGGTGCATTTTTTGCTAATGGAACTCCAATTGTAATTTCTGAAGTTGATGTAAATACCGTTATTACTTGGGATGGCGGAAGTCAAATTGTGCCAAATACTGTTAGTGTTTTTGGTGGCGGAGTTGGCGGAAACTATGACTCTACACAAATTACTATGGAAAGTGGAACTATTCAAAATTTAATTGGTGGTGGAATTGGATATACTCCAGATAATTCTTCTAATGTTATAAATACAAATATTACAATAAATGGTGGTACTATAACTAATGCCGTTACTGGTAGTGGCTATTTTAATGCAAAAGTTTCAAATTCAAATATACAAATGAACGGTGGTACTGCTTTATCTGTTCAAGGTGGCGGTATGGCAAGTGGAAAAATTGATGGTATAAATTACTCTGTTGGAAATAAAGATGATGCTATAAATTCTCCTAACAGAACTGATATAGCAAATATCGTAATTTCAGGTGCTAAAATAACCTATGGACTTTTTGGTGGAGGTCAAGGCTATTCATATACAGGTACTGTTAATCTTACAATATCTGATGGAGATTTGAATGGTTCTTATGTTACTGCTGGTGGTTCTAATGGCTATACTGAAAGTGCGAATGTTAAATTAACTGGTGGTAAAATCGGTGTTTACCAAACTGTTAATAGAGGAAGTTTAAATAATGCTACTATTAAAGTTGCGGGTTCTTCTATTGATAAGTTTTATGTAGGTGGTGAAACTGAAGATAAATCTGTTACTGGTATAATAAATAACATTAATACTTATTTGATTAGTGGAAGTATTGAAAATTTAGACTCTGGAACTAGTAATGGTACTCCTATAACTATTGATGATGAAACTTACAAAGTAACTGCAACAAATTCTATTAAAATTACAAATGATAATCTTGGTTCTTCAAAAAGTGCCATAGATTATGATTTTACTGTTCCAACAAAAAATATAAAATTATTTGTTAATCAAAATATGAAAATAGAGGCAATTGTTACTACTAATCCTACTGGTTATGAAGATGTTTTTAATGATTTATTTTCTTATTCTGTTGATGATGAAAGTATTGCAGTAGTAGGTGAAGATGGCATTATTACTGGTGTTTCAAAAGGTACTACTTCTGTTACTATAAAAAATGGTGAAAAAGTTCAAACTATTGATGTTACTGTTACTGATTTGCAACTTTTAAATATTTTTCTTTTAATACTTGTTATATGTACTATGGCTATTTTTGCTATTTTATTTGCATTTTTGTATTTAGAGATTTTTTAATTAACTAAAAAAAAGAAACAACTTAAGAAAATTTGCTAAGTTGTTTCTTTTTTATTTTCTATTGAACTTTTGTTATATCAGAAATTTTTGAAGCAAAATAAGGTAATTCTTTATTTTTCTCTTTTAAAAATATACAAAATGTATCATTTACTAAGAATTCTCTTGGCTTATCTTGTAATAAACTAGAGTTACTAACCATCATTCCAGCTTCGCTTTTTATTTTCCCACCTTTTTTATCAAGGCTAAATTGTATTGTTTGTAATGTTTTATCTATTTTATATTCTTCTCCATTTGAGAATTTAAATGTATTATTTTCTAATTCTTCATATTCTTTCTTTACATTAAAATCTATATTAGGAATTTGAAGTGTATCATTTTTGGTTAATGCTTTATTATCTTTATAATTTTGATTATTTTTTTGTATCTCTTCATATATTTCTTTAAAAGTATTTTGTGTATTTCCTTTTGATATTATAACTTCATCATCTGTTTTTGTTTTTAATTTTATTGCAAAATCATCTTTTGAATTATAATACAAAACCTCTACTTGTTCTCTTACATTTTCATCTGTTGAACTATTTATTCCAAAATATTTTACATTTTCATAGTTTCCAAATTTTCCGTTTGGTAACTCTGTAAATTGTTTTGGAAATTCAAATTCTTTCTTTAACATTGAATATAAGAAATAATCTTCTGGATCAGCATTTTCCCAATCAAAACTATCTAATATGTCACTAGTTTCATTAAATTTTTCTTTAATTTCTTTTTCTATCTTTTCTTTTAGTTGAATACTTGGTATTCCATATGTTTTGTAATAACTTTCTTCTGATAAATATGAAGTATTAAAAGTTTCTTTATTTAAATTTTCTACCATTTTTAATTGTGGTGTAAAAACTATATCTTGTTTTGCTAAATCATTTTTTAAATCATTCCATATTAAATTAAATGTACCACACCAAGCTGTATCTTCTGTTATTTCATCTTCTAATGATGCAACTACGTTTATATTTGATTTTAGTTCGTAACCACTAATTTTACCTGTTCCTTCTTTAGTGTTTTTATTTATAAAATATACAAAAATCCCTATTATTAATATCATTATAATAATTACTACTATTACCTTTAAAATTTTATTTTTCATAAAAACTCTCCTTATTTTTATATTTATAACATTCTTTATCATGTGAATAAATAATACCTATTGCCTGCAAATATGAATATATAATTGTTGAACCAACAAATTTCATTCCTCTTTTTTGCAAGTCTTTTGATATTTCATCTGATAATTTTGAAGTTGTTTTATCTATTTCAAAAAATATTTGTCCTTTTGAAAAATTTTCTATATATTCGTGAAAGCTTCCACATTCTTTTTGAATGTTTTTAAATATCTTTGCATTATTAATTGTCGCTTTTATTTTTAGTCTATTTCTTATTATTTTTTCATTTTTCAACAATTCTTCAACTTTTTTATCATCATATGTGCAAATTTTTTCTATATTAAAATTATCAAAGGCTTCTCTAAAATCTTCTCTTTTATTTAAAACGCATTCCCAAGATAAACCTGCTTGAAATGATTCTAATATTAGCATTTCAAACAAATATTGTTCATTTAAGTTTAATATTCCCCATTCTTCATCATGATATTTAATGTATTTTTCATTTTTTAAATTGCACCATTTGCATCTTTGTTTATTTTGCATAATCTTCCCTCTATTAAAAGCAGATAATTAATTGAAATTATCTGCTTTTTGTTTATTTTATAGCATTACTAATTGTGTTTATTTTGTTTTCCAATTCATCTATTCTTTGATATGCATTTGTTAATTCTTCTGACTTTGTTAATAGTGAATCTAAGTTTTGTTTTGATGATTTTCTCATATTAACATATAAATATGACATTATACATAAAGCTAATACTAAAACGATAATAATAACTAGAAATATTTTACTTAATTTGTTCATAATAAAAACCTCCTTTTTTACTTCTTTTTTTAGTATGTATTTATTTATTTTATATCACTAATTTGTTTTTTTGTCTACTATTATGACAAATTTAAGTAAAGAATATTAAACTAAAAATTTAATATTCCCATATGTTCTAATAAAATCTTTATTCCCAACAAAATTAAAATAACTCCACCAACAAGTTCAGCCTTTTTCTCATATTTATCGCCAAACCTATTACCAACTTTAGTTCCAACTATTGCTAAAATAAAAGAAATAACACCAATCATACTAATTGCCAAAATCAAATTTACCTTTAAAAAAGCAAAAGTAATTCCAACAGCCAATGCATCAATACTAGTTGCTATTGCCAACACAATCATAGTTTTAAAACTAACATCATCATCGAAACTATCGCACTCTTTGCTAAAAGCATCTTTAATCATATTTCCACCAATTATAGCTAACAATCCAAAAGCAATCCAATGGTCTAAATTGGTTATTACACTTTCAAATGTAGAGCCTAAAAAATACCCCACCATTGGCATTAATGCCTGAAAGCCACCAAAATATAGACCAATAATACAAGCTTTTTTCCAATTCATCTTCTTCATAGATATGCCTTTACAAACAGACACCGCAAAAGCATCCATCCCTAAACCAACACTCAGCAACAACAATTCAACAAATCCCAATCTTATCAACTCCTACCAAAATTATATTACATATTAAAAACAAAAATGCTAACTCCAACAAGTAGAGAAGCTTAATAGAGAATTAATTAATTTATTTTTTTCGCTGCCCCATTTGAAGAAAATGTAACTCACTGTCGTTCGAACATTTTCTAAAACGGTCACCCACGGATCGCTCGAAAATAAATTAATTAATTCTCTATTAAGCAGTCTATTTTTAAGCAAATTAAATTCTCAACCTCAACGCATTCAACACAACTGTCAAACTACTAACAGTCATCGCAAAGGCTGCAATCATTGGATTCATTGAAATACCAAAAGGAATTAAAACTCCACAAGCTATAGGAATCATACAAATATTATAGAAAAATGCCCAAAACAAATTTTGTTTTATATTTCTTATTGTTTTTTTACTAATATCTATTAAATCATCAATTTTTTCCAAATTATCACTCATAAGAACTACTTGTGAAGAATCAATTGCAATATCTGTACCACTTGAAACAGAGACACCAATATCAGCAGTCACAAGACTTACACTATCATTTATTCCATCTCCGCACATCATTACAATTCCATCTTCTTTTAATTTGTTAATTTGTTCTGCTTTTTCTTTTGGGGTAACATTTGAAATAACTTTTTCTATTCCTATTTCTTTTGCTATTATTTCTGCAGTTTTTTCATTATCTCCTGTTAACATTACAAGATTTATTTTTCTTTGTTTTAGTTTTTTTATAACTTCTTTTACATTTTCTTTTAATATATCTTTTACTCCAATTAATGCAACTATTTTGTTATTTGAACTTACAAATAAAATGCTATTTCCATCACTAACTAATTCTTGTTCATCTTTTTCATTTTCTATTTTAATATTATTTTCTAACATTAATTTTTTGTTTCCAATTAAATACTTTTCTCCACTTTCTATTATTGCTTCAACACCAAATCCTGGTATTGCTTTAAATTCTTTTATTTCTTCAAGATTTATCTTTTCATCTTGAGCTTTTTTTACTATTGCTCTTGCTATAGGATGTTCAGATTTATTTTCTATACTTGCAACTATTTTTAATATTTCTTTTTCATCTATATTACTATAATTGTATAGTTTAGAAATACTTAATTCTCCTTTTGTTAATGTTCCTGTTTTATCAAAGCAAATTGCTTTTACTTTGTGAGCATTTTCTAAAGTTTCACTTGTTTTTACTAATATTCCTTTTTTACTTGCATTTCCAGATGCTATAACAATTGCAAGTGGTGTTGCTAGTCCCAAACTACATGGACAAGCTACAACTAATATACTTACAAATATATTTATTGCTATTGCAAAATTTTTAGAAATCAACATCCATATGCAAAAAGCTAAAAATGCAATTATTAAAACTACTGGAACAAAATAACCACTTATTGTATCCGCAATTTTTGCTATTGGAGCTTTTGTACTTGTAGCTTGTGTAACTAATCTTACAATTTCTGATACTGTTGATTCTTTTCCAATCTTTTCAGCTTTATATTTTATTGTTCCTTCATAATTTATACTTCCTGCAATTACTTTTGAACCTTTTTCTCTTTTTACTGGTACACTTTCTCCTGTTATAAATGATTCATTTATGTGTGTAGTTCCTTCTACTACTTCTCCATCTACTGCAATCTTTTCACCAGGTTTGCATATAACAATATCTCCTTTTTGTATTTCATCTAAAGTTACTATTATTTCTTTTCCATCTTTTAATATTACAGCATTGTTTGGAGTTATAGTCATTAATTGTTGCAAAGCCTCTTTAGTTTTATCTTTATTTTTATTTTCTATATATCTTCCTATTTCAATAAAGAATATTACTACTGCAGAAGATTCATAATATAATTCTTCCACATGCATTGCATGACCTTTTAATATTTGAATTGTTCCATAAATACTATAAATATAACTTGCTAAAACACCTATCATTACTAGTGTGTCCATATTAGGTGTTTTATGAATTAAGTTTTTATAACCATTTCTTAATATATCTTTTCCTAAAATTAATACTATTGTTGTTAATATAAATAATGATATTGCATAATTTACAGGGTATATCATCATATTTAAGAATGGTATTACTGGTAATCCTACCATATGTGACATTGAAATATATAATACTAATATTGATATTACTGTGATTGCTAATAGTTTATATTTTTCATTTGTTTTTTTCTTTTCTTCTTTTTCAAAGTTGTCTATTCCTAAACTTAAGAATCCTGCTTTTTCTACAAATTTTTCTACTTGTTCTAAGTTTAATTTTCTATCATCATATTCTATGTTTGCATTATTCATAATTAGATTTACAGTTGCTTGTTTTATTCCATCTTGCTTATTTAAGTATTTTTCAAGTCCTGTTGAACAAGCACTACAAGTCATTCCATCTATTTTTAATAATACTTTTTTCATAGTAATTATTCTCCTTTAAAACCTGCGTCTGCTATAGCTTCTTTTATATTTTTTATATTTGTTTTTGTTTCATCAAATTTTATTGTTGCTTGTTTTTCTTCTAAGCTTACTTTTGCTTCTTCTACTCCTTCTAAATTGTTTAATACTCTTTCTAATCTTGTTGAACATCCTGCACAGTGCATTCCTTCTATTTTTAATTTTATTTCTTTCATTTTTATTTTCCTCCTTAAATTTTATCTTTCTTCATTTTCTTGTCTTACTTCTCTTTGAGCTTGTCTTAAATTTTTTATTTTTTGAAGATTCACTAGTCCATCATTTTCAGTCATTTGAGCAAATTCTTTTAATGTCTTTTTTTCAAAACTATTTGTATCTTCTGAAAATATATAAATATCTGTATCATCTTTTTTATCAACAGCCATACAGAGCTTATAATCTCTTTTTCCATTATTTTCAATATAACAATCAATTAAATGAATTTTATTTCTTTCTTTTTGTGAAAATAACAAGCCTTCTTTATTATCACACCCTATTAAGTCTTCCATTCTCCATTTTCTATCTGCATATTTCATATTTGAGTTATTATAAGCTTCTATATTTTCTAATGCAAATTGAACTTTTTCACTGAAATCATCAAACATTTTCATATTATTTTTTATTAATTCTAAATATTCATCTGTATAATACAATTCGTTTGTTATATATTTCAATTTTTTATCAATTTGTTCTAATTCAAATCTATTTATTATTGGTTCTTTATCATCTTTTTGCATTGAAATTCCAAATCTTTGAGTTCTCAAATGAGCTTTTATATATCTCATATCTTCTTGCAAGTCAAATAAATATTTTTTGTTTTCTTTTGTTGTTACTACATTGTAAGTATGTGGATATTTTCTCATATCCATATCATCAGTTTCTGTTTTTATATTTACTCCTAATTTTTTCATTATATATTCATATATTGTTGAACTTGTTTTACAAATAATTGTATTATTTTCCATGCTTTGTTCTAATTCATTTGACTTATGACTTTTATTGTATATTTTCTTTTTTGTTTCTGAATTTCCAAATGAAAAATCTAAATTAAATGAAAATCTTTTTCCTAAATCTAGATAAACATATCTTAATTTTTCTATATCACTAAAATTTTCTGTATTTTCTTTTACTTCTTCTATATATTTTTCTAACGAACTCATTGTATATCACCTTTTCTGTTTATTTGTTAAATCTTTTAAAAAGTCCTATCAGTTCATCTATTATTTCTATAAAAGAACTGTATTTAAATTAACATTTTTTGTGTTATTATAAATATTCATATCAACCTTATCATAAACACTTCTTATTTGCTCCATATTTTTTTACGATAAGTTGTAACTATACTTTTTTTATTTCTTCTTCTTTTACTAGATGGCTTAAACTAATTCTCCATGATGCAAATGCTTTCCATAACTTGTTATATTTAATACATCTATTTCATAGCCTTGCTCTTTTAAATATGTAAGAGTATTTGCAGCATAATCTAAATATATATTTTCTTTGTCCATTTTTTACCTCTTAATAATTTTTATAAATCACCGTGATATTATCTTTACACTGTTTTTACTGTAAAAATCTCTCACAAGACCATTAAGCCAATCCTCAGGATTTTCTGTCAAATCAGAAATAAATAATAAATACGGTTTTTCTCTTATTTTTTCTACTTCAACATCTTGAATATTTTTATCTTTATATTTTTTTATTCTTTCTTCCATTTGTTCTTTGTATCTAATTGCTTCTCCTGTTTGTATAGATTTTATTGCTATATAACTATTTGAACTTTTATAATTATACGTTACACACATTATTCCTATTAGTAGAATTATTATATAACAATATCTATAACTATTTTTATCTTCAGTTATTTCTATTTTATTATTTATATATCCTAACCAATAAAATATATTTATTATAACTAACCAATACATAGAATAATATACTATACACAATAGTCTTGGAGGGAATGATGCATTTTGTGCATATAATACTGGTGTTAATTGAGCAGAAAATATTCCATATGTAATTATTGTTACTAGTATTGGCATTTTAAATTGATATTTTATTTTTTTTAATATTTTTAACATAATTGGTATTAACGAAATATAAAATATTATATTTATGCTGGTTGTCCATTTTTCCAAAAATATTTTTCCAAATTTTAATGAATATATAATAGAATTTATTTCACTCATCTTATTAGATGTAGCAGCTTGTCTTACAGAATTTCCAGGAGCTTTTACACTAATCATCAATGCTGTTAAACATATTGCTAATATAATTCCTATATTAATTGCTTTTTTATCTTTTTTTATTATCATTATGAATTCAACTAAAGCTAATATAATATTACAAACTAATGCTGTACAATAATTTGATGTTCCTATAAAAAATGCCAAAATACATGCTATTATTGTATTTATTTTTGATGAATCCTCTTCTTTTAAAATTTTTAATACTTTTCCAAATAGTATTAAAGCAATTGAATAGAAAAAAGTATAATATATTGAGCCATTATACCAATAAAATGATTCTCCTGCACTAGGAACAAATTGCATTGATATTGTTATTAAAGAAAGTGCAACTAATAAAAATATATTTCTACTGCATTTTAAATAATCACATAATATTACTTTCATTAAATACATATTTGATAATACAAAAATTCCTACAAGTAATATTGTTGTAAGCCAATAGTATTGTTCTCCAAAAATTGATGGTTGTAATGTCATTAAAAATATAGCAGTAAAACTTCCTTGCCATTCAGTAAATGTATTTTTTGTTCTTTCTATACTAGTTTTTATAACTTCTATCAGTGAATGTGTTTCATTCCATTTTTTATGTGTTTCTATTCCATATGTATAATCATCTGAACTTGGATAATTATATTTTGATATATATATCATCGGTGCTAATATTAAAATAAATAATAAAATAATTATACATGTTATTAAATTTTCTTTATTTATTTTTTTCATTTATTTATTTTCCTTATCTTTTTTTATCTTTTTACTATATCTATCCTCCTCAGAAAAAACACATCCACAATATTTTTGCATATATAACCCAACTTCTCTAGCCTTTGCTTGTCCTTCTCTGAATCCCACTCTAAAATCTCTATATAAAAAGTCAATTTCAAATTCCTTGCTAAGTTTTTCCATATATTCTTTTATAAAATCATGATTTTGATATATGCTATATAACAATGTTGTAGTTACAGCATCATAACCATTTTCTTTTGCATATTCAAAAGTTTTTCTTAATCTTACTGGATAACAATAATTTGTACATCTATTTTTTAAATCTCCTACAACATTTTTGCAGAATTCATCTAAACCGTAATCCTCTTCAAATATTGCATTTATATTAATTTCTTTTGCATATTCTTTTAAACAATCTCTCCTTGATTTGTATTCCATATATGGATGTATATTAGGATTATACCAGTATAAGGTTGGTTCTATTCCTTCTTCTCTTAAACTATCTATGCAGTACACACTACATGGTGCACAACAAGTATGCATTAATAATTTCATTTTTTGCCTCCATTTATTTATTTTCTATTACTACATATTTTTCAAATTCTGTTATTTTAAATTCCTCTTGATTAATTTGATATTTTTCTAAATCTTCTTTTCTTATTACATAAGCATCGTTTTCTTCATTTTTTATTTCATCTATATTTTGCAAATAATAATTTCCAAAAGAATTTACTTGTCTGAATTCAACATATTCATCCTCATAATCAACTGTTTTAACATAATCATTTGTGTCAAATTGTGTATAATATAATACAAATATATAATTTATTTTATTTGTTATATAAATTTTTTTATTTGGTTCACTTGCAATCTCTTTTGCATATTCCATTACTTCTTGCAAATCACTTGCAAAAGTTCCGTATGTATCACAATCTTGTTTAAAATATTTGCTAATAAATAATCCAAATGATATTGTGTATAATATTGCAATTCCTATTGCTACTTTTTTTCTGTTATTTACAATCAAGTATATTCCAATTATTGTATAATATATTATTTGTATCATTATTATATTGATTCTATTAATATTAGGGTCACATATACAAGTTAATATTATTGATACTATAAACCATATATTAAATAAATAACTATATTTTACTTCTGCTTTTTTGTCTTTTCTAAATGAATCTATTATTCCTATTATTGTAAAAAATGTAGAAAATAGATACATTGTTCCAAATGGCATTATGCTATTCCATGGAAGTCCATCATATTGGAATATTAAAATTCCAAGTCCATGCATTAAGTTATTTGTACTTGTTTTTAAAAACTCTCCTGAAAATATTGATGTTAGTTCTTTATATCTATTTACTTTTAATTTTGGAACTGTTAAAAATGGTAAATTAATTTGTTCTAAATTCAAAGTATTTATTACAACATACAAAATTACTGGTAATGATACAATTCCAACAATTACTATTGATAATATTGCTTGTTTTATTGTTATTTTTTTCTGTTTTATTAGAATAATTAGCAATGGTATTAAAAATACTGGTAAAAAGTAATATGAAGTTCCATATGCATATGCTGATATTCCAGCTACTACAAATGATAAATAATATAATATTTTATTTTTATCTTCTATTCCTTTTATTAGCATATATGCAAATATCAAAATCAAGTCTGGAAATAAGTTTGATTCTAATCCCCATCTGCTTTTCATTATATGCCATGGGCATATTGCAAAAAATGCTAATCCAATTATTGCTAATTTTTTATTTGATATTTTTCTTAATAGCAAATATAAAATAACTAATGAAACACATCCAAGTATTGCCATTGGTAATCTTATTGCTATTGTTTTTAATCCAAATATTTTTATAAGTGGAATTATTAAATATGTAAGTAAAGCATTTTGACCGCTTCCCCATGCAACTAAAAATGATGGATTATGATTTCCGTTTCTATCTATTCCATAATTTAATAATGAAAAAGCTTCATATCCTGCAGATGCTTCATCACAGTTTAATGCATTTGGCATATCAGTTATTCCTACAATTCTAATCAATATTCCTATAATTAAAATTAGATATACTGCATATTTGTATAGTTTTTCTTTATTATCTATAAACCTCATATATACTTACTTCTCCCATAAATTCTAGATTTTCTCTTACATAATTTACAACCTCTGTTGGTGTTTGCCAATTTGATTGTAAATTTCTTTTTCTTATTAAGATTATTTCATTTGTTTCTTTTTGTTTTATTTTTTGAATTTGACCTTCTTGTCCATCTTTTCCAATATTTCCTTTTAAGAACATATCGTAATCTTTATTATAATTATTTATTGGTATCATATATATTGCAGCTTCTGCATCTAATATATATACTTTTTTATTTTCTTTTTCTTGTTCTAATATAAAATTGTCTATTTCATTTATTCTTTCTTGTAGATATTTAGAGATTTGTATATTTTTATAATGTTCTATTGTTTCATTTTTTTCTTGTTTTGTATATTCTGTTATATTTTCAATTCCTCTAACTGCTATAAATGCAATTGCTATTATTGAAATCATTAAACTTGTTATTTTGTATATTTTCTTCTTTGATTGTAAATTTATTTTATTGTATATTGTTATTCCTAGTAAATATAATATATAGGCTAAACCAATGAATGTTATTGTGCCTGCTATTAAGAAATGTATCTCATCTGATATTGGGTACATTATAATTATTGTTGATAAACTATATATTAATATTGTTAGTATTTTATTGTCTGTATTACCTATATTTTCTTTTTTCTTTTTGTTTTGAAGCATTATCGTTAATACTGCCATTGCTAATAATATAAATGGCATTATTCTTGATAATATTTGTATCTCTTTTTTATCATTATTCATTAATTGTGCATATGGTATTTTATTAGAAAATGTACTTATTCCTAATACAGCATAATTTATAAAATCTTGTAAAGAATTTGTTGCTATTAAATAAATACATACTAATATCATTGGAATTAATATTCCTATAATTCTTTTAAATGCAGTTTTTAAATATTCTATAACTTCTTTTTTATTTTGTACAAATATTATTTTATACCCTACAACTATAATTGCTAAAATTGCTCCTATACTTTGTTTTGTACAAACTGTAAGTCCTGCTAATATTCCTATTAAAAAATCATTTTTATTATTTTCAAAATGTGGTTTATCTATATTTTTCAATTCTATATATAAAATTATTAGTGAAAACATTAATGATAATATATTATAATCTATACAATAACAATCTCTAAACAATAATCCCAATAATGCTGTTATGATTAAACAAGTATTTTCTTCTTTTATTAGAAGTTTTAAAATTTTAAATATTGAAAATAAAACTCCGCCCCATAATACTGATGCCAATACTCTTGAAACTATAACTTCATTTGCTATTAATTTTAAAAATAGTGCAGTTATCATTGGTAATAGTGGTGTTGTTATCATACTTATATCTTTATATGGTATCAAATTTTGAGCTATTGCTCTTGCTGTGTTATAATTCCATATTTCATCTAAGTTCGAAATTGGATTTATAGCAATAATGGAAAATACCATCACTGCTATAAAAATAAATAATATAAAATCTTTTGATATTGCTTTAATTTTTTCTTTTTTCATGCTTTTTATTCTCCTAAATATTCATAGCCCATATGTTTATATGCTGCTGGTAATACTTGTCTTCCTCTTAAGGTCCTTGCTATAAAACCTATTTGAATTAAATATGGTTCATATACATCTTCTATTGTATCAACTTCTTCTCCAATTGTTGCTGATAAAGCTTCTATTCCAACAGGTCTTCCCATATATTGATTAATCATTGTATCTAGTATTTTTCTATCTATTTCATCTAGTCCAAGTTCATCAATTTCAAGTTTGTTTAATGCTAATTTTGTTATTTTTAAAGTTATATCTCCATCACCCAAAACAATTGCATAATCTCTTACTCTTTTTAACAAACGGTTTGCAATTCTTGGTGTTCCTCTTGACCTTCTTGCTATTTCTTCTGCTGCTTGTTCTTCAATACCTACTTGTAATATTTTGGCTGACCTTTTTACTATTTTTACTAAATTTTCTACTGAATATAATTCTAATCTATTTACAATTCCAAATCTATCTCTTAATGGTGTTGTTAAAGAACCAGCTTTTGTTGTTGCACCAATTAATGTGAATTTGGGTAAATCTAATCTTATAGACCTTGCTGTTGGACCTTTTCCAATCATTATATCTATTGTAAAATCTTCCAAAGCTGGATATAAAATTTCTTCTACATTCTTGCTTAATCTATGAATTTCATCAATAAAAAGCACATCATTTTCAGCTAAATTTGTAAGTAAAGATGCTAAATCTCCAGGCTTCTCAATAGCTGGACCAGATGTTATTTTTATATTTGAGCCCATTTCATTTGCTATAATATTAGACAGTGTAGTTTTTCCAAGTCCTGGAGGTCCATATAATAAAACATGGTCTAAGGCTTCATTTCTTTTTTTAGCAGACTCTATATAAATTTTCATGTTTTCTTTTACTTTATCTTGCCCTATATATTCATCTAAAGTTTGAGGTCTTAAAGTATTTTCTAATCTTTCTTCTCCAATATCTTCTAATTCAGGATTAATTATTCTATCTTCACTCATTCTTCAACTTCCTCCTTAGGGAATTGGGGACGCCCTTTTTTTCCCTATCTTTTTTCCTCTTTATCTTTCTATTTATCAATAAATTCTTGTATAATTTTCAACATTTTTTCGTTATTGTGTTTATATTTTACAGGTTTAAATTCTTTTGCTTTTAGTATTGCATCTTTTAATTGCTCTACATTTTCTATTCCAATTATATAGCCCTTATCATTGAAGTCCTTTACTATTTCTTTTTGATGATTGTTAACGTGTTCTCCAAATTCGTGTAAACGTGGAACTGCTATTACTTTTTTATCTTTTTCAATTGAAGAAATAATTGAGCCAACTCCACCATGTGTAATAATTATATTTGCCTTTTCTTGTAATTCTTCTAATTTTTCTTTTGGTATTAAATCAAATATTTGCATATGTTTTGATTCAAATTTTGTATAACCTGCTTGTACTATAACATCTTCTTGTATTGTTCCATTTTCTATATTTTTTTCAACTTCTTCTAATAGTCTGTGAAAACTATTATTTTGTGTTCCTAACATTACTAATATCATTAATAAATCGAACCTCCATATACTGCTTTTGGATATAATTTTAACATTTCTTCCCATTGGACTATAAATAAGTCTGCAATTGGGTATAGTAATCTTCCTGTTGCAGTTTTTTTATTTCTATTTGCAAAAGTTTCTATATATATTATTTTGCTTCCAAATATTTTTCCTAAAATGCACATTGGTCCTGCTGTGTGTGTTCCTGTTGTAACTATTGCTTTTGGTCTTATTTTGAAATATAAATATATTGTTTTTAAACATAGATAAAAATATTTGAATATATATGTAAAGAGTTTTGCTCTTGTGCCATATGGTAAGAAATATAGTTTATCTCCATATTTTTCTTTTAGTAGCTCATTTGCTTTGTCTTTTTCTGTTATTATTTTGTAATCATATTTTTCAAATAAAGGAGATAATTGCATTAATTCGTTTAAGTGTCCTCCTGTACTTGATATGAATAATACTTTCTTTTTTTTCATTTTTTCACCTTTTTTGTTTTGTTTTTTTCTTTGTATATTATATATTTTTTTGTGGTGTATGTCTAGAATAAATACAAAAAAATCGATACTTATTTACTAAATATCGATTTTTTTCTTTTATCTTTTTTACCCAAATATTCCTCTCTTTTTAATAGGAGGTTGTTCATTCATAGTTTTTGCAAGTTCCATTAACAAATCTCTTTGTTCTTTTGTTAATCTCTTTGGAGTTTGAACTTGTACTGTAAATACAAAATCTCCCTCTGAACTAGAATTTACATATTTGAAGCCTTTATTTCTTATTGTAAATTTAGTACCAGTTTGTGTTCCTTCTGGTATTCTATATGTTTCTTTACTTCCATCTACCATAGGAATTTCTAACTCTGCTCCTAATGTTGCTTGTGTTATTGTAATTGGAATATCACATAAAACATTATTTCCTTTTCTTGTGTAAATACTATGTTTCTTTATTCTAAGTGTAATATATAAGTCTCCTTTAGGTCCACCTTTTGTTCCAGGTTCTCCTTCCCCTCTTAATACTACTGTTTGATTATCATCTATTCCTGCTGGTATTTTTACTTTTATTTTTGGTTGTTTTCTTACAGTTCCTTTACCTTTGCAATTATCACATACATCTGTAATAACTTCTCCAGTTCCATGGCATTTGCTACATGTTCTAGTAGTTTGAACTTGGCCTAATATTGTATTTTGTACTTGTGTCACTTGACCAGTTCCATGACAATCAGGGCATTTCATTGGATTAGTTCCTGGTTTTGCACCAGTTCCATGGCATATATCACAAGTTTCATTTCTTGTAATTACTACTTCTTTTTCTACTCCTAAAAATGCTTCTTCAAATGTAATGTCCATATTAAGATTTAGATCAGCACCTTTTCTTGGTCCGCTGTTTTTTCTAGCAGATTGTCTGCCTCCAAAACCTCCACCAAAAAATGATGAGAATATATCTCCTAAATCACCGAAGTCACCAAAGCCATCAAATCCTGATGTTGAATATGAATATCCACCACCAAATGGTCCTTGACCACCGCCAAAACCTTGTGGATCTGCTGTTCCAAATTGGTCATACATTCTTCTTTTTTGAGGGTTTGAAAGAGTTTCATATGCTTCATTTACTTCTTTAAATTTCTTTTCTGCTTCTTCTTTATTATCTGGGTTTGCATCTGGATGATATTTTTTTGCCATTTTTCTGTAAGCCTTTTTTAGTTCATCATCTGTTGCAGTTTTACTTACTCCCAATACTTCATAATAATCTCTTTTTTCTGCCATCTTTTCCTCCAAAAATATTTATATGGAAAAAAGGGGAATCCCCTTTTCCATATATTACTATTTTAATTATTTATTGTCATCTTCTACTTTGTAGTCTGCATCATATACATTTCCATTGTCTCCGTTTGCACCATTATCTGTTCCAGCTCCTGCTGCATTTGGATCTACTCCTGCTCCTTGTGCTCCGTTTGGATTTGCATTTTTGTATAATTGTTCTGACATATCATAGAATACTTTTGTTAATTTTTCTGTTGCTTCTTTGATTTTTTCAGTGTCGTTTGTTTCTAATGCTTTTTTAGTATTGTCTATTTCTGTTTCAACTTTTGCTTTTTCTTCTCCACTGATTTTGTCACCTAAGTCTTTTAATGTTTTTTCACTGTTATATACTAAGCTTTCTGCATTATTTTTAACTTCGATTTCTTCTTTCTTCTTTTTGTCCTCTTCAGCATGTGCTTCTGCATCTTTAACAGCTTTATCAATATCTTCATCTGTTAAGTTTGTTGATGCTGTGATTGAAACATCTTGGCTGTTTCCTGTTGCCATATCTTTTGCAGATACATGAACTATACCGTTTGCATCTATATCAAATGTTACTTCAATTTGAGGTACTCCTCTTGGTGCTGCTGGAATTCCTGTTAATTGGAATCTTCCTAATGTTTTATTATATGCAGCCATTTCTCTTTCACCTTGTAATACGTGAACTTCTACTGATGTTTGACCATCTGCAGCTGTTGAGAATATTTGTGATTTTTTAGTTGGTATTGTTGTATTTCTTTCGATTAATTTTGTAAATACTCCACCATATGTTTCAATACCTAATGATAATGGTGTTACATCTAATAATACTAAGTCTTTAACATCTCCAGATAATACACCACCTTGAATTGATGCACCAATTGCAACACATTCATCTGGGTTTATTCCTTTATCTGGTTCTTTTCCTGTTATTCTCTTAACCATTTCTTGTACTGCTGGAACTCTTGTAGAACCACCAACTAATAATACTTTATGAATATCATTTGCTGTTAATCCTGCATCTTTTAAAGCTTGGTTAACTGGTCCAGCTGTTGCTTCTACTAAATCATGAATTAATTCTTCAAATTTAGATCTTGTTAATGTTACATCTAAATGTTTTGGTCCTGTTGCATCTGCTGTAATAAATGGTAAGTTGATTTGTGTTTGTTGAACACCTGATAATTCTATTTTTGCTTTTTCTGCTGCTTCTTTTAATCTTTGCATTGCCATTTTATCAGATTTTAAATCAATTCCATTTGATTTTTTGAATTCATCTACTAGGTAATCTATAATTTTGTTATCAAAATCATCTCCACCTAAATGTGTATTACCACTTGTTGATAAAACTTCGAATACTCCATCACCAATATCTAGTATAGAAACATCAAATGTTCCACCACCTAAGTCATATATTAATATTTTTTGATCTTGTTCTTTGTCCATTCCATAAGCTAAAGCTGCTGCTGTTGGTTCATTTATAATTCTTAATACTTCAAGTCCTGCAATTTTACCAGCATCTTTTGTTGCTTGTCTTTGGCTATCATTGAAATAAGCTGGGACTGTAATAACTGCTTGAGTTACTTTTTGTCCTAAATAATTTTCAGCATCTGCTTTTAATTTTTGTAATATCATTGCTGATATTTCTTGTGGTGTAAAGCTGTCTCCTTCTATTTTAACTTTTTCAGCTGTACCCATTTTTCTTTTTATTGATATAACAGTATTATCTGGATTTGTAACTGCTTGACGTTTTGCTATTTGTCCTACTAATCTTTCTCCATTTTTTGAGAAAGCAACTACTGATGGTGTTGTTCTATTACCTTCAGCATTTGGTATTACTACTGGTTCTCCTCCTTCCATAACTGCTACACATGAGTTTGTTGTTCCTAAGTCAATTCCTATAATTTTTCCCATTTTTATCATCCTTTCTTCTGTCAAAAGGGACGGTTTTTTTTTTGACAACTTTTAATTTTTTAAAATTTTATAAATATATTTTTCTAATCATAAGTTGTCAATATTCCCCGTCCCACTTGACAACTTTTAACAAAATTAATAACTAATTTGCGACTACTACCATAGAATGTCTAATAACTTTATGTCCTAATTTGTAACCTTTTCTATATTCTTGAACAATTTCTTTTTCACCTTTTGTATCATCTTGTACACTGCTAACTGCTTCATGTAACTCTGGATCAAAAGTTTCTCCAACTGTTTTGATTTCTTCTACGCCTTTTGATTTAAGTACATCTTGAAATTGTTTTAATACAAGTTCAATTCCTTTTTTGTAATTTTCATCTTCTGTTTGAACTTTAGCTGCATTTTCTAGATTGTCTAATATTGGAAGCATTACTTCTACAACATCACCTAATATTGAATTATATAATCCTTCTCTTTCTTTTTGACTTCTTTTTTTATGATTTTCAAATTCAGCTAATATTCTTTTGTATCTATCTGTTAAGTCATCTAATTCTTGTTGTTTTTGTTGTAATTCATTATTTTCTTTTACTTCTTTTGTTTCTTCTACATTTTCATTTTTTTCTTTTTCTGCCATTTTATCGCCTCTTTCTTTATATTCCTTTATCTTTTAATTTTTTGTTTATATATTTCATAACTGAAATAACTTTTGAATAATCCATTCTTTTTGGTCCTATAATTCCTATTGTTCCCATGTCTTTGTCTCCAACTTTATGTTTAAAGGTTATTACACTAAAGTCTTTTAATTCTTCTTTTTCATTTTCATCGCCTATATAAACATTTATATCTTTTGCGAATCCTGAATTTAATATATCTGTCATTAATTCTTTTTCATCTATTATATTAACGAAGTTTTTTGCAACTGCTAAACTATTAAATTCTGGTAAATCAAAGGATTTATTTGCTCCTTCTAAATATATTTGTCTATCTTTTGAAATTACTTTTTTTATTTGTTCTATTATTGGTTTTATTACCTTTACACTGTATTTCATTTCATTAATTAAATATTCCTCTAATGGAGCATCTATAATTTCTAATGGTTGACCTTTTAATTTTTTGTTGAACATATAATTTATTGTTTCGACTTGTTTGTCTGTTATGTCCTCATCAAATTTTATTATTGTTTCTTTTACCATTCCTGTATTTGTAAGAATTATTGCCATTAACATTCTTGGGCCTAATAGTACGAATTTTATTTCTTCTATTAACAAATCCTGTGTACTTGGTCCTATTGCAAGCGTTGTATAATGTGTGATTTCTGATATTGTTGTTGTTGCAATTTTTGTTAAATCTTCGATTTCATTTACTTTTGTTTCTAATTTATCACTTATGTATTTGATTTCCTCTAAGCTGATATTATCATCTTTTAGTAATTCATCTACATAGTATCTATAGCCTTTTTCTGATGGTATTCTTCCACTTGATGTATGTGTTTTTTCTAAGTAACCTGCTTTTTCTAAGTCTGCCATTTCATTTCTTATTGTCGCACTACTATACTTCAAGTCTTCATTTTGTGTCAAGGCTACTGAACCAACTGGTTCTGCTGTATTGATATATTCTTCTACTATTGCTTTTAATACTTTCTTTTTTCTATCATCTAGCATTTTCTCACCTCTTTTAGCACTCGTTATATTTGATTGCTAATCTTTATATATATTATAACCTTTTTTAGCACTTGTCAATACATTGTGCTAATTTTTTTTGTGAATTTTTTGTGAATTTTGTTTTTTTATCTATACAATTGAATTTTATATGATATAATGCATAAGCTAAAAATATAGAATAGAAAAAGGAGAACATTGACATCATGAGATTTTTTATGCTTTATCAACTAATGTTCAAAATTGAACACTCCAAAAGTATTTTTGATTATGAAGTAAAACGGAGAAAAGTATTTTGCTGGTTTCACAATCAAAAAGTTGCACTAGTTACTATTATTCCAGAGAGTTCTTATTCATTAATATCTTTGGAAAACTTAAGTCCTAGTGCAGTTCAATATATTTGCTATAAAATAAAAAAAATTGCAAATATATAATTAAAAAAGTCCAACACTATGTACTGAGCTCAAAAAATTAAATATTTTTTGGATTCAGTACACTTATGTCGGATTTTTTTATTACTTCTATAATATACTTGTTATCAATATTCCAATTGTCTGAATTGCAAAAAGATTTAAAATATTTGAAGTGAGCAAATTATTAGTTGCTTCCACAACTCCAAGCATATCATCATCTTCTTTTTTATAATGTTTTTGTGATTCAAAAAATGTCATTAACTCTGGAATACTTGTTATAAAACCTAGCAATATTCCAATAATAGCTTCTGATATATTAAATAATTTACACAATGTTTCTAAGGTATTACCTAATTTATCTCCAACAAAATATAATAAAAATCCTGTTATTACTAAATAAATAATATATTTTATTGTTTGAAATCTATTCTTGCTTTCCTTTTCTTCTTCCAGTTCAATTTCATGTTCTATTTTTTCATCTTCATTTTTTAAATACATCTTATGAACATTATCATTAATAACTCTAAATAATATATACAAAATAACAAAAATTGGTGCAATCATTATATTTAATTCAATATTCATCTTTAACAAAACTATTGGAATCAAAATTGTAAAAATTACTAATATTATATCAGAAATAATGGCTCTGTTTTTTATCTTATCAACATTTTTATTTAATAAAATAGCTCCAATATATTGAATAAAATTTATTACATTTGAACTTATTATATTATAAACACTTGCGCCAGATAGTCCTCTTATGCTTGATGTTGTTATTGTTAAAAGTTCTGGTATAGATGTTGCATACCCTGCAATATTTCCAACTGTTTTTGGTTTTAACTTTAAACTTTCAGCTAATTTTCTTAAAGTTGTTACTAAAATATATTTTGATATTAAGACTATTAAGGCTGAATAAATTATAAATTTTATTATTTCTAAAAACATATACTTTCTTCTCCTTTTTTAGTTAGAGCGAAGTTTTTATGAATTGGGATTTGAATATGTTGAAATTATTGTTTTTGAGTGCGCCCGTAATAACTTTAGAAATTCTTAATTGATTTTTAGGGGAATGTTCACGTCGAGCGCTAGCGAGGACTAAGTGAAAGGGTCCCAAAAAATCAATTTAGAATTTCTTAAATTATGAAGGAAGCCGAAAAAACAATAATTTCAACATATTCAAATCCCAATTCATAAAACTTTCACTCAAGCCACCCTACTTTTTAGAATTTTTCCACATTTTATTGATATTTATACAAAAATATTATATAATATCTGTATTATTTATAGATATTGGAGGCAATTATGAAAGAAGTACAAATTGGAAAAGTTTATCGCCATTTTAAAGGTAACTATTATTTTGTAGAAAATATTGCATACGATTCAGAAACAACAGAAAGAATAGTAGTATATAAACCTTTATATGAAAGAGCTGATAAAAGACAACTTTGGGTAAGACCTGAAAAAATGTTTTTGTCGGAAATCCCAATAGATAGACCTGATAATATAACAGGTCAAAAACATAGATTTGAAATAGCACAAGATATTGAAAAAGATTATTTAAAGTAACAATTTTAATATTTTTAATTGGAGGTAAATTATGATAGATATAAAATTTTTAAGAGAAAACCCTGATGTGGTAAAACAAAACATAAAAAATAAATTTCAAGACCACAAACTTCACTTAGTTGATGAGGTTATTGATTTAGATAAAAAAAATAGAGAAGCAAAATTAAATGGAGATAATTTAAGAGCTGAAAGAAAATCTTTAAGTGCTGAAATCGGAAATCTTATGAGAAATGGCAAAAAAGATGAAGCTGAAAGTATTAAATCTAAAGTTCAAGAAATTAATTCTAAACTTGAAGAAAATGAAAAATTAGAAACTGAATATGCAGAAGAAATAAAATCAAGAATGATGAAAATTCCAAATATTATGGATGCATCTGTTCCTATTGGTAAAGATGATAGTGAAAATGTAGAAGTTGAAAGATTTGGAGAAGCAACTGTTCCAGATTATGAAATTCCTCATCATGCAGATATTATTGCAAGATTTAATGGATTAGATAAAGAATCTGCTGGACGTACAAGCGGTGTTGGTTTCTACTATTTAATTGGTGATGTTGCCAGACTACATGAAGCTATGCTTGCATATGCTAGAGATTATATGATTAATAATGGTTTCACTTATGCAATTCCCCCATTTATGATTCGTAGTGATGTTGTAAATGGTGTTATGAGTTTCGAAGAAATGGATGCAATGATGTATAAAATTGAAGGTGAAGATTTATTCTTAATTGGTACATCTGAACATTCTATGATTGGAAGATTTAAAGAACAATTAATTAAAAAAGATGAATTACCAATATGTATGACATCTTATTCACCTTGTTTTAGAAAAGAAATTGGTTCTCATGGATTAGAAGAAAGAGGATTATATCGTGTTCATCAATTTGAAAAACAAGAAATGATTGTTTTATGCGAACCTGAAGAATCAATGGAATGGTACAATAAAATGTGGAAATTAAGTGTTGACTTATTTAGAAGCTGGAATGTACCTGTAAGACAATTAGATTGTTGTTCTGGTGATTTAGCTGATTTAAAAGTAAAATCATGTGATATTGAAGCTTGGAGCCCAAGACAACAAAAATATTTTGAAGTTTGCAGTTGCTCAAATTTAGGAGATGCTCAAGCTAGACGTTTAGGAATTCGTGTAAAGAGTGAAAAAGGAAATTATTACTTACACACATTAAATAATACAGTTGTTGCAACACCTAGAGGACTAATCGCTGTAATAGAAAATAATTATAATGAAGATGGAAGTGTAACAATTCCAGAAGTTTTAAGACCATATATGGGTGGAGCTGAAAAAATAGTTCCTAAAAAATAAAAAGAGAGGAAAAATTTTAAATGATAATAAATAATCCAAAATTTGAAGTTTCAGCAGTAAAACCTGCTCAATACCCAAAAAATGATTTTCCTGAAATTGTTTTAGTTGGAAAATCTAATGTTGGAAAATCTAGTTTTATAAATACTATGATAAATAGAAAAAAATTAGCAAGAACAAGTAGTGAACCTGGGAAAACAAGACAAATCAATTTTTATAATATGGATGAAAAGTTCTATTTTGTTGACTTACCTGGTTATGGTTTTAGTAAAATGTCTAAAAAAGAACAAGAACAAGTTGGTAATTTTATTGAAGAATATCTTTTCAATAGAAAACAAATTGCATTAATAATATTTTTAGTTGATATTCGCCATACACCTACTGCAAATGATAGATTAATGTACGATTATGTTATTCGTTCAGGTCTTCCTTGTATAATTTTGGCTAATAAAGCTGATAAAATTGCAGTTACTAAAGTATCTGCTGAAGCTACAAAATTACAAAAAGCTTTAAACCCTATTGGAGATATTCCTACTTTTCCTTTCTCTTCTGAAAGAAAAGTTTATATGGATGATGTTTGGAATGAAATAGAAAAATATATTTAGAATTTAAAAAATAAAAAGTTTGGGAAAAATGGCTATACCATTTCTCCCAAACTTTTATTTTTTAATTTTAGTGACAGCATTTTTCTTTTTTGTCTTTCTTTCTATTACAAATCATTATTATTATTGATAATATTAAAAGTAATGCAAGAATTACAGCTAAGACTATTATTGCAGCAAAAGATGCTAAGATTTCTGAAGCTATAGCAGCAGCACCAACTAATAATCCTACGACAAAAGCTAAAGCTATTGCTAATATAATAGTAACAATACCGAAGCATTTGTTATTATTACATTTTTCTTTCTTTTCTTTACAGTAAAATACTTCTTGTGGCTCCATAAAAGTCACCTCCATATAACACCTTATTTTTTATGATGTTATACTATATATTATGTCGAAATTTGTAAAATGTTACCTTTTATCTTTCTTCTTCACTTTCCTCTTTACTTTTTGCTACTTTGGCATTATTATTGTTTTCAACACTTTCTTGACCATTTTTTATTGAGTCTCTTACTATATGTGTTAAATATTTATATTCTGAATATTCACCATCAGAAGCTTTTACTAAAGCATTTCTTACATAACCAAAATTTTCTAAAATTAAATTTCTATCCATTTTAAATCCATGCTCTTCAGCAAATCTAAAAGCATATGTAATAATAGTTCTAGTATTTCCATCTCTAAATGGATGAACTTGCCATAATCCAGCAATTAATTTTGAAAATTTTAAAGCTTTATCTTCTAATTCTATATTATTCCAATTTATACTATTTATTTCATTTATGTACTTTTGAGCTTTTGGAATTATCTCTTTTGGGTAGGAATATCTAACTGTATCTCCACCTAATACTTCTTCTGACTTTTCCATTGGAACCGTTCTAAACTCTCCAGCCCAGTCATAAATATCGCCTAAAACATATTTATGAATATTTTGAATATATTCTAAATCAAATTTGTGACAATCTACATTAGCATCTACACTTAGCAATTTTACAAAAGATATATCTGACTCTGCTTTTCTAAGTTCTTCATAGTCCTTTATTCCTAATTTATTTATTAATGTTCCTGTATCTTTGTATACATATGGATCTTCCATTATTTATTACCTCCATTTGTATATTTTTCTAACACCTTCTTTTGAATTTCTTCAATTTCAATTTTACCATCAATATATTGCTTAGCTAATTGCAGAACATCATCACTTGGCATATCTGCTCCTAATAAAGAAATCCCTAGTGCATTTTTCACTATTTCTTTTCTTTCTTCTTTTGTAGTCTCTGAAACAAGATATTTCTTTTCCATATATTTTTTCCTCTCAACAAATACTATTTCTTAATTTTCTTCTTTTTCTATTTTCTTAGTAATTGCTTTCAATGCCTTTTCTCTTGGCAACATTATTATATGTCCGCATCCTTGACATTTCAATTTAAAGTCAACACCTATTCGTGTAACTTCCCATAATTTACTTCCGCAAGGATGCTGTTTTTTGGTTCTAACAATATCTCCAACTTCATATTTATTATATTCCATAATTTTCCTCTACTTTTATAATAAATTATATAGCTTTGTTAAATCTTTGAGACATTCTGTCTTTTCCTAATATTTGCATAATTTCATACATATCTGGAGTATTTGTTCTTTTTGTTAAAGCTATTCTTAATACTGTACTTACATCTCCAACATGAGCTTTGTACATATCTGGATTTGCTTTAAATTCTTTTACTTCTTTTGCATAACCCATTTCTCCAGCTAATTCTTTTATTTTATCAAACCATGCTTGTTTATCATCATTTTCATCATAATATTTTTCTACATATAATTTTAATATTTTTGAAATTGATTCTTTATCATTTATAACTTGATAAGGGTATTCATTTTCATCTTTTGCAAATTCTTCATCATACATATAAGAAATATTTTCTTTTACATCTGACCATTTTGAAATATCTTTTCTTGGCTTTTTGTTTCCTCTTTCTATTCCAAAAACTTTTAAAGCATATTCTTTATCTTCTAATAATTTTTTTAATTCTGCATCATATTTTGTTGCCCACATATTAGCATTTTCATATACTTCTTCAGCAGTCATTTTTGATATTACAGTTTTTGATACATCTAATAATTTAACCATATCAAATAATGCACCACTAACACTCATTTTATTTAATTGTAATTCAAATTCATCTAATTGTTTATCTGGATTAGCTCTTCTCCAGTTTTCAAAATTAGAATTTGCAATATTTAATAAATATTCTTTAACCGCTTCTGCTGGAATTCCTTCTTCTGCATAATAACTTACTGCAGCCTCAGGATCTTTTCTTTTGCTTAATTTTCTTTTATTACCATTATCATTTTTCATAATTGGTGCAATATGTGCATATTTAGGAGCTTTAAATCCTAACTCATGGAATAATTGTAAATGTAGTGGTACTGATGATAACCACTCATCTCCTCTTATTACGTGTGTTGTATGCATTAAGTGATCATCAACTGCATGTGCAAAATGATATGTTGGTAAACCATCTGCTTTTATAATTACTATATCTTGGTCATTTTCTGGGAAATCAACCTTTCCTTTAATAACATCATGATGTTGTATTTTTCTATCTTCTCTTCCAGGAGATTTAAATCTTATTATATAATTTTCTCCATTTTGAATTCTTTTCATAGCTTCTTCAACTGGAATAGTTCTACATTTTGCCCAAACACCATAATAACCTGGTCTAATTTTTGCAGTTTCTTGTTTAGCTCTTATTTCTTCAACATCTTCTGGAGTACAGAAACATGGATATGCTTTTCCTTGTTCAATTAAGTATTTTGCATATGCTTGGTAAATTTCTTTTCTTTGACTTTGTTTATATGGTCCATAATTTCCTTTTCCTTCATTTTCAGAAATCATTCCTTCATCTGGTTCAAATCCAAAATCTTTTAAAGAATTTACTATTCCGATAATTCCATTTTCAACTTCTCTTTTTTGGTCTGTATCTTCTATTCTTAAGAAGAATACTCCATTTGTTTGATTTGCTAATTTTCTAGCTATTAACCCTTGATATAGCCCTCCAATATGAACAAATCCTGTAGGACTTGGAGCAAATCTTGTTACTATTGCTCCTTCTGGTAAATTTCTTTCTGGGTATTTTTCTTCATAATATGATATTTCCTTTGCATCTGGAAATATTAAGTTTGCTAAATCTTTATAATCCATGTTTATTTCTCCTTTTTCCCTCCGAATTAAACCTCCATTATAATTGGTAAAATCATTGGAACGTAATTATTTGTTTCTTAAAATCGTTTATATTTAGTGTATTTGCTTGTTTTGCCTGTTTTTTGGCAAAACATAAAAACCTTTTCAAACCTATAAAAACTTAATAGGTTATCAACTTGTTATCAACAATTCCATTTTATTATACAATATTTTTTTTATAATATCAAGACTTATAATTAAATCCATCTTTAATTCCGTTTATGTATATTTTATGTGTATATCTTTTCAAAACCCTTGATAGCATCCTTTCTATAAAATTCAATTTCATATTTATCCTCCTTATATTTATTGGAGATATCTCTTATTCTATTTTACCACATTATGTTACCAAAAATAACTATTCTCTATGATAGGTATATACCTTTGAACTTATTGACACTACTCGGTTACAAAATTCGACAAATTTTGACAAAATACTACATTTTACTATTTTTTTCTATCATTTACTATATTTATTTAAGGTTATTTACTAAACTGTCCATATATTCTTCTTCCGCATAATTTAAATTATTAGTATATGTTTCTATGTTTTTCTCCTTTTCATCTATATATAGCCTTAAACCATTATAGTCCTTTCTCTCCATAAACCATTTTACTTTATTTATGATTTCTTCACACATTTTCAATTCTTCCATATAATCACCAATGAAATTATACCAAATTTACCTATTTTGCACAATAGTTATATTACATATCACTCAAAACAAGCATAGTTAAAATCTAGATACATTCATAGTAAAATAGATATATTAGATAGGAGGTGATTTATTTGATATATGTAAGAGTAAATGAAATATTAAAAGAAAAGAAAAAAACGAAGTATTGGTTTATCAAAAATATGGAATGTAGTTACCAATCACTTAGTCACCTAATGGATAACAAAACTATTGCTATTCATTTTGAAACTTTAGAAAAAATATGTGATGTTCTTCAATGTGAACCTGGAGATGTCATTGTAAGGAAAAAAACTAGAAAGAAGGTAAAAAAGGATGAGCAAACTAATGAAGCAGTATAACGAACTAAAAAAAGAAGATGCATCTTCAATTTATTTGTTCAGAGTTGGAATCTTTTATAACATAATAAATGAAGATGCTAAAATCATCAACGAGAAACTAGGTCTAAAGCTCACAGATTTGGGGCCTAATATTTCAAAATGTGGCTTTCCTATTTCTCAATTAGATAAATATATCATACTACTAAATAAAATGAAAATAAAGTACAAAATTATAGATAATTTACCTAATAATTCTAATATCAATGACTATATGAAAAATGTTGAAATTAAGAAAATACTAAATAAAATTACAACTACGGATATGGATAATATAACTTTTCATCAAGCCTTCGATATTTTACTTGATATTCAAACTAAATTAAAAAATATAGAGTAGAGGATTTTTTCCTCTACTTTATATTTTTAAAACTTGTCCTGGATAAATTTTATTAGGATTTGCAATACCATTTTTCTTTGCGATTT
>ERZ824473.1341-NODE-1341-length-35666-cov-3.481059_pt1 | contig 35666 bp, 30 predicted proteins | sample MGYA00519874_ERZ824473 | MGnify/ENA primary metagenome ERZ824473 (study PRJEB31778, sample SAMEA3449151) | human gut metagenome | biome: human gut; feature: human-associated habitat; material: faeces | place: United Kingdom | collected 2010/2012 ... | reverse complement strand
CACAGTCAGACGGGACAATTGTTATAACGATTCCGAGGGGGCAGAAAGTAGAGATTGTTTCTTTGTAAAATGCAAAATATGCAAAATAAGATCAGGCGGGTTTGCGGAAGCAAGCCCGTTTTTGCTATTTTTTATGATTCGTTATTTTTGAAATATCTGACATATTAAATATGATAATAAAATTTTTTATGAAAAAGAAAAAAAGGAGGTATTTTATAATGACTAAAACAGAAATGAAGGAGACTTTTGAAAATTTCGATTACAGCGAACTGGGAGCGCATCTTGCCAAAAAGAAAAGAAAGAGTCTTAAAAAGAAAAATGATTTTCACAAAGCAAAAGCCCGTAAGGAGAATGCAAAAAATTACGGAACGAAATTTGCGGCAATGCCATTACATTGGTTTAGCAAGAATACTCCGGCAACATGGAAAGAGTGGAAACAGGGAGTAAGCATTAGTGATTTGCGTGCTGAAGAGGCTGCTGATGAAGCTTTACGTGACTGGCGTAAAAATGGAATGAAAAATTATTCTTGTGATGATGCATGTACAGCAGAGGCTTGGGACGATGATTTAGATCAGGAATATTATGAGTGGGAAGAAAGACAGCGCGAAGAATCAAATGATGATTGGATGCGTGACGATGATGAATCGGCAGATTACGATGATTTCGGCGATGATGATTGGATGTACAACGACCCGGGATGTTATACGGACGATGGGGACTATGATGATGAATGTGCATAGTTAATTCAATTCGGTAGCATAAACATTATTCGTAAAGATTTTAAAAAACTATTTATGAGAAGAGGGATAAAATATGATTAACAAGAATGTAATGAAAAATTTTCTTGGAACATTTGCAAATGAAAAAATTGGAAAGACAAAATATGAAAAAGAGACAACTGTTGAAGTGGAATTTGCTGAATTTTGTAAGGACGCCGGGAAATATATTTGTTTAACAACGCAGTATTATACATCATGTGGCAAGCAGGATCATTCAGAAACATTTCTGGATGTAGTCAATTATGAAGAATTGCAGGAGCGGGCAGAGAGAAAGCTTCATTATCTTATCAAAAAGGCATTATGGCTTAATTGCAAATGCAAAGATTTAACCGGAGAGACATTCTTGCAAAGAAAACTGGACATGAATTCTGTGCATGATTGCACGAAATTTGTACAGGAATTTTATGAATTACTGCAGGATCTTGCGGAAGAAGCATTGTCAGAAGCGGCATAAGAGATCAATAGGAGAGAGAAGAAATTCTCTCTTCTTTTTTGCCTATTTCTTCTTACTATTTCTTATTTTTCTCTCCGTCTGACATATTAAAAATGAATTTAATACATTAAGAAGAAGGGAGAAATAACATGAAAGAAAATGATTTGAAATGCAATTGCAGCCTTCGTAAAAGCCGGAATATCCAGACGGATACGGAATTTGGAATGGAATATTATAAATCCATAGCGGTAAAAAAGGTGTTGCACGAGGCATTGGAAAAATCTTATTCAGAAAAAGAGGTAGCAATACGGTTAGAGGAAGAGTTTAAAACGATTGAATTCCCAACTGAACGTACCGGAGACATCGTTGCGAGCGATATGTCGAAATGCTGCATAAGATATTTGCGGAGCGAAAGAGCACTTGCCCGAACAATTCGCATAGCAGATCCATTAACTTTAAATATTTGTGGCATGAAATTTATTGTAAAACCAGATTTGATTGTAAAAAATGGAACAAATTCATATGAGATCGTTAAGTTCCGGGCATCAAAATTCTCGATGACACAAAAAGAAGTGAAAGAGGATAAGGAATTGTATGCTCTTCTTAAATATGGGGCAACGCTTATTCCTGTCGGGGAAACCGGATTCGTCACGGCATCTTATTATTTCTTAAGAAAGAAAACGGATTCAATCAAAGATGGAATTTTTGAAGATGGTTTTTTTGATGATGATTCTGTGCAAAGGGGACACACAATTGTGTCATTAAGTGATCAAATTGATAAAACCCAAAATCCTGCAGGCGAAAGAACAAGCGTGGACATGAAATATGAAGCTATCTTCCAGAATTTTTTTGTTGGCTTACCAGAAGAAGAAGTCACTAAAGAAGAATGTGACAAATGTGATTTCAAGAATATCTGCGGATATAAAAATGCTCCAAGATATATTGAAAAAGAGCATAAGGTGAAATCTATCAGCGAATTATCCTTAACAGATATGCAGGAAAAAGCGATTATGGCAGACAAAGGGCTATATCGTATCAATGCAGGAGCGGGGGCAGGAAAGACATTGGTTGTCGCACTTCGTGTGGTAAATCTCTTGCTTGCCGGAGTAAAGCCTAATGAAATTTGCTTATTAACATTTACGGAAGCTGGCGCAAAAGAAATGAGCGAAAGAATCCAGTTATATAACAATGATTTTGGCACAGGAGCAGACACTTCCAAAATTGTTTCCTGCACATTTAACAGCTTTGCAGATTGTGCAGTAAAGCAGCATTGGAGAGAATTGGGATTTACAGAGAGTCCATCTTTAATTGATGATGTTGAGCGATTAAGCATTATAGATGATATTTTGGGGAAAAATTATGTTCCAGGAATCGACTATCGAAACTATGAGGCTTCTCAGAAAGGTCTTTGTGGAGCATTGTCAATTACTGATACCGCATTCCGTTTGATAAAAACATATTGTCTTAACAAAGGAGATGAGGATATTCTTAAGGAAAAAATGCGGAATGTGTCAAATTTTATTTCTGACCCAGCTGCATATACAGTATTGTTAGATTTATATGATATTTATGATCAGACTTTGACGCAGAATAATTTGATCGAGTATGCAGATCAGGAACTGCTAATGTTTCGCATGCTTGACATTGATCCTTATTATTTTGAGAAGATGAAATTTAAGCACATCATCGTGGATGAGTTTCAGGATAGTAATGCGCAGCAGATCAAATTGATTCAGGAATTAAGAAACTGTCCGTCTTACGAATCGCTTATGGTAGTAGGGGATGATAGTCAGGCAATTTTTTCATTTCGTGATACGACCCCGGAATTTATTGTTCATTTCTTTGATATTATGAAAGAACAGGGGGAAGATTTCTTCTTGCTGGAAAACCATCGTTCCACTCCAGAAATTATTGATCTGGCTAATAAAATCAATGCTTTAAATGTAGAGCGCGTAGAAAAAGATTTAATTGCGACAAGGGATCATGGAAAGAAGCCGGTTGTAAAAGGTTTTTATTCCAAAGAAGAGGAACTGGAAGAAGTTTCTGATATGATTGCAATGAAAATTGCAAAAGGTACAAATCCGGATGATATTGCTTATATTGCAAGTGATAAGTACCAGCTTCTGGAAATGGGAGATAAACTCACGGAAAGAAAGATCCAGTGGATCATGCTTAATCCAGAACCTGTTTTGGAGAATGCAAAAGTTTTAGCCACAATTGCTCTTGCAAAAGCAATTAACAACCGGACAGATACAGAAGCGGTATTGACTTATCTGAATGCTTTATATAATAATAAGCTATTAACAAAAACAGATGAAGAAGTCAATGCGTTGATTGCAGAGATGCAAAAGCAGCTTGAAGAATTTACCGCTTTATCAGATTTGGATAAGCGATTAAACTTTTTTGAACTTGCAGGACTCTTGAATGATGATGAGGATGAATTGTTCGAAGCATTTTTGGATAAGATGAAGCGCAAGAAAACGTTTGCCCAGTTATCTGATTACCTGAATAAATTTGAACGATTTGGAGGAAAGGTAACGTATAAACGTACAAAAGATTATCCAGGAGTTGTGTTGACGACAGCGCATTCATCTAAAGGGCTTGAGTGGCCGATTGTATTTGCAGAAATCACGAAGTTCCATGAGAAAACGCCGGGAGGATTCGGAGCATCGAGTGAACGAAAAGCTAAAGCGATCGAAGAAAAGCGTCGCTTATTATTCGTAACAATCACAAGAGCGCGCGATGAATTATATATCGTCGGACAGTATAAGGCTTACGGTTCTAAAAAAGATCAGGTTTATAACCGGTATCTCAAAGAAGTTTATGATGCGCTGGAGGTGTATTACAATCCGGTTGATCCGGATGAAGAACTGAAAGCTTCAGAGCGAAAAGAACGTGTAAACGCAAGGGCACGTGAACGCCGTGAAAAGCAGAAACAAGCATTAGATGCTGCAATAAGTGCATAACAAAAAGAGAAAGGGCTGTTATATACAGTCCTTTTTTCATGCAAAAATCTGACATATTAAAAATAAAAGAGGTCAGAAGATGCTACAAATTACTATATTTCCTATTAAAAATAAATTAGATGCTGCTACATTAGAGGAATCAAATCACGCAGGGGCATTTGAATATTTACCAGAAGCAAAAGGTAATTCTTATGAAAAATTATTGCAAGGTGAACCAGCAATAAGCTGCACATTCCAAATCCTTCCATCCACGTCAGGAGATAAAAGAGAAGATGAACTGATTAAAAGCGGGGGATACATGTGGCTTCTTTCGGCCGCCAGGAGAGCACTTATTGGACTGGAAACCGTTACGGTAGTAAGTATGTCCTATAATGAAAAGTTGACAGAGAACAAAAACCACAAAGCTCTGATTGTTAATTCTGTGTTAAAAGGAATAGCGATAGAAGATATGGAAAGCATGCTGACGGAATTAATGACAGCTATTGGAGATACCCTAAAAATAGAAACAAGCCTACCTCCATTAACTAAACCACAAAAAATAGAGACATTTAAAAGCGAAACAAATGAAACACCCCAAGAAACAAAAACAGAAACAGAGACAGACCCTAATATGGAAGAAAATATAAATGCTTTAGATGTGAAAAATGCAGATTCTTTCCATGCAAAAAAAACGATAGATGATAATGAGAGACAAGAAAAGAGTGAATTCACAATTCCGGATTCATCCCAAACAACAGAAAAGGAAAGTATGGAGAGTGAGGCAGAAACATCATGGAAGGATTTTTTTTCAATAAGAGATGAATCAGAAGAAGATCTTTCTGCAACAGACGAAAATAAGACAAATAATCCGCCGGAAGAAAATTCTTATGAGATAGATACGAGCACAGAAAACGCGGGAAAATTTGGAAAAGAAGAAGTTGATAGCGTTAAAGAGAAAGAGAACGAAAAAACAGATTCTTTGCCTGTTAAAGATCCTTTTATTGATAAGGAGGCTGATAAAGAAGATTTTTCTGCAAAAGCACAGCCTGCTCATCTTGATGTTATTGCAGATAAAGATGATTTCTGAGTATATTCCACAAAGTAATCTTGAAAATATAGAGTTATTTAAGGAATATAAAGATGTAGATGCGGATACCGAAACAATATCATCAAAAGAAAAGATTGCAATACTATTTGAGCGGGCAATGAATTATTGTTACCAGAATAAGCGAAGTGATTTAGCGCATGCCCAGGATGGCAGCCGCAATCTGGCTGTTTTTACTGAAATGCTTACGCAATATATAGCACATCTTGATTTACCTGTTGAAGATCGAAAATACTTTACGGATAAAATGCAGAGAGCATTATTTTCTTATTATGTGTTAGAGCCGCTTATCAATGATCCTGATATATCCGACATTAAAGTGCTTGCTCCAGATAAAATAAATGTAAAAATTAAAGGGATTCATTATAGTGTAACCGGCTTAAAATTTCTTAACGAAGACGACTATGAAATGTTTGTTGTTGGTGTGATGCGTAGAAATCATGCGAAAAATATAAATGGCATTTCTTCTTTTACGGATGTCAAATTTTGCAAAGATTATATATTAAGATTTAGCATTTCTTTTCCTCAATTGAATGTTGGCGGATCTCCGGTATTGCATATTCGAAAAACAGAAAAAGAAAAGTTGATGCTTCCGGATTTAATTAAAGCCGGAATGATGGATGAAAAAATAGCAAATTACTTAAAAGATAAACTTCGGACAAGCCGGGGGATTGTTTTTGCCGGACCATCTGCATCTGGAAAATCAAAGTGTTTAAATGCAATGGTTGAAGAGATTCCTTACACAGACTCCGGGTTGGTTATCCAAGAAAGTGATGAAATATTTGCTCAAAATCATCCGAATATTATGTGCCAGCATATTTGCTACCGTGAAGATGGTTCAATTTTAATAGGCATGGATAAGCTTGGAGAAAATGGATTGATCTGTGATATTAAATATTTTATTATTGGAGAAATCAAAGGAAGGGAAGCAAGAGATTTCTTGCGTGCCGCAAATACTGGACATATTTGTTTGTGTACAACACATACTCCTTCGGCAGAAGAAACGATTCCTCGTTTAGCAGATTATGTAATGAGAGATGCTACAGCGAAGTATACCTTAGAAGAAGCGGAGAGATTACTAAAGGATCTGGAAGTAATTGTCTATATTAGTGAATTTAAGATAAGAGAAATTTCTGAAGTAATTGGATATGATGAAAAAGAGCATCATTTAATATACCGAACGGTATATTTACGAGATGCTGCATAAAAAAGGGCAGGGGAATTTTTCTCCTGTCTTTTTCGATATAGACAGCAGAATTATATAAAAAATCTGACATATTAAAAAAGAATATTAAAAAGAGGAGATATTACTATGCGATACATTTTAAAATATCAACGTTATCCAGTAATGGAACTTGATTTGACTTTTACTCCACATGGAATAAATTTTAATCGGGTAATGAAAATAATTGATCGCCCACTTTTGCCGTTTGCATTGCAAAACGTACCTTATCCTGATATGCTTCCGGCATTTAAGCGGTGGTATTTGCATCGACTAATGCCATCTGATCGTGCCGGAATTGAAATTCCTATTAAAAATATGAGTATGACAAATGCTGGAAATGAAATTGACTGGAAAGGCGCAATTATTTTAATGTCTGTATTAGCATATGGACGAAACATGACAGACAAATATTGGCTTACGCCAGCAAAAGATTTGACTTTAAATACTGGCCATCAAAATCATGGCTTAAATGGAAGTTCGTTAAGAGCAAAAGTAACCTATAAAGGGTTGGACTTCCACAAGAATGGCATTGCAGAAGATTATCGTTATGCAATATTACATGTAAGCGATGCCCCTAAAACTTCTATGGACTTTAATTGTCCAGATTTTTGTACAAATGGAAAAGAAAAGAAATGCTTTATACGAGAACGTGATGGAAGTTTTTGGCTAGAAAAATATGTATCTTGTGGAATGGGAGAATTCAAGGAAAAGGCTAGAATGATGACGCTTGCCTATAATGAATGCCCAGAAATTTTCCCATTATTTCAGTTTATTATGAGTGATGATGCTATCCCGATTGGCTATAAAACCAGATGTTTTACTGCAAAAGATACAGAATTGGTAACGCTAAGAGATGTTGTGCTAAATGCAAATGGGAAAAGCAAGGACTTTTCAAAAGATAAAATTGTCGAAGCATTAAGCCGTTTTATCGAAGAAGATGCTGCAAAAGAATACGTCGGAAGTGTTCTTCGATTCTTGCCAGAACGAAAACTTGCAGACAATGCAGGACTGATTATTAACAGCACTTCAAAAACTATTCAACAAAAAATCGCATGGCTGTAAACCATGAGGAGGACAAAGGACAATATGGAAATTGAAAATTTAAAACAGGAAAAAACAGAGGGCATGACATTAGGGTTACGGAAAGAGTACACTTTTGATGAGATTGACGAAATATTGGATATTGTAGATAAAATCCCTGCTGACCCATCGTATATTCCGAGCGTGGAAGAAATGAAAGAACATCAGGTAGAAAAAAATATCGAACAGTTTCTTCCATATTTGTTATGGGTTTCCGGAATGGCTGCCGGGTCAAAATTTCAGAAAGACAAAGAAACTATCCGCTATATTACGCAGATCTTAGATCGTAATTGTGTTGCATAAATTTTAGGAGGTTTTTATGGCAAAAAATGAACTTGAAATGATGACCCAATCTTCAAGAATTATTCTTGGAGCAATATCTGACATGTACGCAGCTGTTAGCTACGCAAGACTCAATGAAAGTCTTGGAGAAAGCGAACGTTTAAAAGCGGAAATGCTTTGGAGACTGACAAATGGAGGAAAAGAAGTCCCTTATTTACAAGAATATGGCGCAGAAACAACAAAATTATCTTTAGAATTAAAAAAGAAAATTGAAGAATATAATTTAACTGCTTTGGACGAAGAGAAAATTAATTTTTTCCATAGTTCTACACTCGATGGGCATCAGGTTTTATGGACAGATAAAGCCGGAGCCGAGAAGATCGCAGAGTTAAGAAGAGAGATGCTTGTCGAACTGGGGGGATTTTTTCCAGAAATTACTCCATCTGATCTTTACCGCGCAAACATGGAAAAAGAAATTGTAACTTTTGAAGGAGTTACGGAACAGGAACTTTTGATATTAAAAAGTGGAATGGGAATTGGCAGTGCCGATTTTTCATTCGCTGCAATTCCTAATGGAGATGGAACTTATCAAATTGAAGTTGCAAAGGAAGATTTTATTTCTGCGAAAGGACGAGAAGATCTATTTGTTAATATGATTCGTGCAAATGCTATCACAAATGATGCTCAAAACCGACATTTATGCGAGGAATTAGCCTATGAAAAAGAACTCATGGCACGAGCACTTGTTTATGATAAAGAAGATCCAACTTATATAACTTCGGCTACTGATGCGGGAAAATATATAAAAATTGATAATAAAGGATTTTCCGTCTATACAATTGGAATGGATGGGAATGATATTCGACAAAAAGTAGAAATGCAAATAGAAAAAGAAAAATATTCGCCAGAGGATTACCAATCCCGGTTACATCGAGAAATTGCAACTATTAATAAGCCGGTAGAATTAAATAATGAAATTTGTAAGCAAAAAGAAAAACAGCTTGAACAAATTTATGGGAAAGAAGGGAATCTGTATGCGAAAGATACCCGTATCAAAGCTGTTATTATGCAAGATTTAGAAAAAACCAGAATGCGATTTGCTTCTATAAGAGAAAAGAAAGCTCCAGATTTGTTAAAACAGCTTGAGCGAGAGTCCAATCGGGCACTTGCGGCAGGCATTGCCACACAAATTTTATATGACAAAATGAGAAAGGGCGAGGGATTAAAAAAAGATGAAGTTTCTGAATTGCTTGCGACTCCAGCCGTAAGAAATATGGTCCGCTCGACATTTTTTAAAGAACATTTGATTCATATGGAACCAGATCTTCATAAAGAATTCATGGACAGAATCAAAGATACAGAGTTGTATAAACAATTTGTAGCATTAAATGTAAATCCGGACTTAAAAGAAGACATCACAAGGCAGATTGAAGCATCTTATGAAGACTTTTATCTTGAAATGCCAACAGAATTTCAAATGAAAGTCGAACGAAAATATCAAAATTTTGAAAATGAGATAAAAATGAATTGCAAAGCAGCATTAGAGAAAGGGCTTTCTCCTGCTACGCATGAAACGATTGCTAGAATCCAAAATGATAAAAATGATAAAGCTTTACAAGTCATCCTCGCAAAGAGCGTGACCGGCAAAACGATTGAAGAAATTCGTCCATTGCAATCTGACATTCGAGCAATCCAACGGTCTGAATATGATGATGAATTAATGAAACTTTTTGCATTAAAAGTAGAAGATAAGCTAAAAGAACGGGTGAAGGATCATTCGATTACTCCAGATATTTTGCGCACAGATACATATACGCAAGCAGTAAAAGATGCATCTAATGAAATCATGCAAAGACTAAGAGATGAAAGCTTGAAAAAAGAATCAAAAAAATGGGCGGCAGTCATTAAACATGGTGATTATGTTGGCGGTATTGATGAAACAAAATTAAAAGAATTAGAAAGATCTGCACTTGCAATTGGGGATTACGAAACAGATGTTCATGAAATCACTCAAGATGAAATGAGCTGGGTTGTAGATAAAGAAAAAGCAGAGCCAGAAAAATGGGGAATGCTAAAATATGAGCATGATGAACAGCAAACAAATAATATTCTTAAATCAAGCGTGCAAATTGAGGACGTTGATCTTAGTGGATCAGTAGAGCGTATGCAAAATGGATTTAGTCAAAGAATCGCTGATCTCGATATTAACGACAATGAAGACATTGACGGAGATTTTGTTCCTAAAAAAGGAGATGGCGAAGATATTGAGAATAGCTTTGAGGAAGATGCTTTAAGCAAAGAAGATGAAGAAGTGGATGTCGATTTCGATTAATTTCAAAAAATTTATATCGAAAAATAAAATCTTAAAGCCTCTGACATATTATAACAGTAACAAATAGTAATCTATTAATAAGATTAGAGTACCACGTCTATAGGATGTAAAACACCGCATAGGAGTGGCTATTCATAGCAAGACTGTTGCCAGAGGCATAGGAGGAATATTATGGACAAAAATGAAAAATGTAAGGATAACCAGTTGAAAAAAGTCAGAAGAAAGAAAATGACAGATATTGCTAAATTAGCACTTGTTATTTTTTTCATGTTAGTTTTTATCGCATGGTTGTTTACAACGAGTCCAGTTGTAGCTATTAAGTTGTAACACGAAGTTTATATCGAAAAATAAAATTTTGAAGCTTCTGACATATTATATATGGTTCAGTAAAATAGCAAAGATTATTGTAAACGCCCAATTCTTAGGAGGTATATTATGAACACAAACAGAAAATCTGTAGAGCCAGTAGACGATAAGAAACCAAGCATGATGAGTAAAACAACAAAGAACTTACTGATTATTACAGGTGTTTTAATTATTATCGCAGCCGTTGTAGTTATCGTATTATAATTATTGTCATTAGATTTCAAAAGTTTATATCGAAAAATAAAATTTTTGAAGTATCTGACATATTATATATACGAAATACAAAAATGTTTTTCTGCAAAACTTGAGGCGCACCAAGAAAGTATAGAAAAACATTGGCTCCTTTCAACGTTTACAGATAGTGCGCCATACGGGTTATTAGCACAGTGGCAGTGCATTCGACTTTTAATCGAAATGTCTTGGGTTCGAATCCCAAATAACCCATTCGTATATTCGCTGGCATACCGAATATGCATTACTTACTCCTCCTTCAATATGTATGCCATTTAAATAATATGTTTTTATCCCGCGAATGCGGGTAATGGGCTGTGGCCAAGCGGTAAGGCACAGGATTTTGATTCCTGTATCGTCGGTTCGATCCCGATCAGCCTAGTTTCGGGTAATACCGGCGGTCCCCTTTTAAAGCCTTCGGACTTAGGGGTTAGCAATCTATTATAGCGCTTTTCTGTATAGAAAATGCCGCAAATGATAGAAAAAGATAATACGCAATAAAAAAGGCTGTAAGTAAGGCGCGCGATGAAAGCAGCTAGACAGGACAATCGGATGCTATAGCGTATTTGGAAACCTTTGCGATTGCATCTTGTCATTTTAGGAATGTAGCTCAGTTTGGAAGAGCGATGGCCATAAGCCATGTGCCGTAAGTTCAAATCTTACCATTCCTATTTTTATAATATCATTTGTTTATATAAGGTCGGTTCGTCAAAAGGTTAAGACATAGGATTTTCATTCCTAGACTGCAGGTTCGAGTCCTGTACCGATCATTGCGAAGTGTAAGAATTCATTATTCGATGGCACTTCGCCAATATATTCATTTACTTTTTTCTCCTTAGAAGACCTTTCTTGTTGCATTAGTAATAAGAAGGGTTTTCTTATATATTTCTGACATATTAAATATAAGAAAATACAAATTACAATTTTATTAAATAGCGTCCTTTTTAAAAGGGCAGAAAGGAAAGGCTTTGCTTTAGATTTGAAATTCTAAAGCTATTGCCTAATGGTATTTTATGAAAAAGAAATTGATGGTAACTTTATTAACAAGTTTATTGATCGTTGGAACATTTTCTGGATGTGGCATTACGATTCAGACAACTGGAGATTCCTCCGCTAGTAACCAAACAGTTACGCAGGAAACAGCTCCTAGTCAAAATGAAAATTCTAGTATTTCTGAGAGGCAGCAAAAACTTGCTACGGATAGCGGAAATAGTGCTACCGAAGTAAATAGTAATTCAAATGCTTTAAGCGCTGCAAATGATAACCCCCTTACGGAAAATTCTGGATCAGAGGATTCTGGAGTGGCAGAAGATGCAGCGAGCAGGAATATTGTCATCAATGATAATGATATGAAATTTTATATTTACGGAAAACAGTATACGCTTGGGAAAAGCACCCTTCAGGATTTGATCAATGATGGCGTGACTTTTACAAATGGCAATGGGTCAGAATCAGTAGATAGTAATAGTCAGTCTATTGGCTACAAAATTGAGTTAGCGGATTCCTGGACAGCCTTAGTGTCTGTATTAAATTCTACTGGAAGCGCGAAATCGGCGAATCAGTTAGTTATTAACGAAGTATATCTTCCTGTTAATGCAGATAAAACACAAAGTACGTTATCTTTTGATTTTCCTCTTAATATGACAGAAAATGATTTGCGTGCAGCAGCCGGAGAACCAACCGATTTTAAAGAATATTCTGATAGCAATTACACTAAGCATACATTAAAATATACGCACGAGCCAGCAACATATTATGGGGATTGTGGATATACATTTGAGTTTACTAATGGTGAATTAAGATATGTCACTCTTGAATATTTACCATAAAGAATATATATAATGAATATAGCAGTAGTTGGAAGAATCTAATTACTGCTATATTTGCGCAATGCCAAATTTAACAAGTCACGAGCAAGAAATCCCCGGCTTCTATAAATTGAGGTAGTTCACAATAGAAAAAGGGAAAGAGAAAAGAAATGACCTCGAAAAAAATATCAATTTATTTTATGCTAATATCTGTTGTCGCATTCAGTATAGAAGGGATTATTAGGACAATAAAAAGAAAAGTAAAAAGAAATAGACTATTACGCAATGGCACTGAAACTGTTGCGATATTAAAAGATTCAGAAAATATAAAAGGAAAGTGGGCTTATTATGAGTATGAAGCAAGAGGAAAAACTTATTTAGCTAAGACTAAAAGAGATTTTTTGAGAGAAAACAATGAGTCCGATTGGATAATATATGATAACGATTGTCCAGAAAAATACATATTTAAATATGGATATTTTCATGAAAGAAATAGACTAAATATCAAATATACATTAGAGTTAATATGGGTTGTATATGGCATGATGACGGTATGGTTTATCGCTGATAAGATTATTAATAAATAAGGATAAGGAGATTACTATGAAATATTTCTATACTTGCAAATATTGTGGGGCTACATACGAAAACAACAAACCAGAAGTATGCGAACAATGCGGCGCTCCAACAGAAGATATGAAAATTAGAGAAATAAAAGAAAGCATAGATAGAGCGAATGAACAAGGAAATCGGACATTAAGAACTTTTATAAGAATGATCGTAATAATTCCATTGGGATACGGATTATTAATGGCATTGCTTTGGCTAATCCCAACATTATTAGTATTGGCTAATGGATCAGTAATAGGCAATTTTATCAAATGACAAATCGCATATCTATATATTCTTATTTTTCTCTCTGTCTGACATATTATATGTAAATTAAAAATGGGCTATGAAGCACCAATACTTATGAAAAGAGGAGAAAAATATGATTAAAGAATTTATTGAAAAACGCAAAAAATGAAAGATGAGCGCAGAAAAGTAAAAGAAGATCGTAAGATTGTAAAAGAAGGCATTGTTGTAAAAATTCGTTATAAACCTGTCCCTGATATGGGATGTACTTATTGGCATTTATATACTTTGATTTGGGTACAGTGCGATGATGGAACAACACGTTTTTATCGTTTTCCCGGAAATTATGATGTGGTAAAAGGCGATAGAGTCAAAGGAGATGCTGAGGACATCGAATTTACTGAAAGAGTTGAGCGTCCAATTGGAAAAGATGCTATTTTTGCAGAAAATTCTGAAATGATTATTCAAATGACAGATTATGCAAAATGGAGGAATAAAACTTATGAAGAATTAGTAGATGAGATATATTCTCAAATGCCATCCTTGAAAAAAGTAAATGGCAATAAAGAATTAGATGTTATTAGATATTTTCCGGAATGGGAAGAAAATCAAATATGATTTATTTTTAATTAAAAAGAACAGATGATTCCATGTCTGTTCTTTTTTTTGATTATGAAAGTTTATTTCAAAAATATTAAACTTCTGACATATTAGATATGGAATTTAAACTATTAAGAAAAAAGGAGAATATATTATGAAACATGAAAAAGGAATTAAAGGTTATAAAGTATTCAATCCTGATTGGACTTGTGATCCAGCATACTACGCTATTAAACAATATACTTGTCCTGGAAAATTTGAAGAAGATGTGGAGCTTGAAGTTTGTAACTACGGCATGCACTTCTGCCAGAACGCAGTTGATTGCTTTAATTTTTACAGCTTCAATCCTAATAACCATGTTGCAGAAGTTATTGCTTATGGTAACGTGTTAACAGAAGACAATATGTCCTGTACTGACAAATTGGAAGTTGTGCGTGAAATCCCGTGGGATGAAGTCTTGCGGATCGTTAACCTTGGAAAGAATTGTACGGGCCGCTGCAACACTGGAGACTGCAACATTGGAGACTACAACACTGGGAACTGCAACACCGGAGACTACAACACTGGGAACCGCAACACCGGAGATCGAAATACCGGACGCCAGAATACTGGATGCCGGAATACCGGAAACGGGAACACCGGAGGCTGGAACGTCGGAGACTACAACACTGGGAACTGCAACACCGGAGACTACAACACCGGAGACTACAACACTGGAAACGGGAATACTGGAGACTGGAACAAATCATCTCATAATACCGGCTGTTTTAACACAAAAGAACCAAAAATTATATTGTTTAATAAACCTTCTGATTGGACTTATGATGATTGGTTACGCAGTGACGCAAGATTTTTATTGCATCAAATTCCCAAAAATGTTGTGAAATGGATATATGAAAAAAATATGACCGATAAAGAAAAGGCCAAATACCCAACTTATAAAACAACAGGTGGCTATCTTAAAGCACTTGATGAATCTGAATGTGCCCAGTTATGGTGGGATAGTTTGCCAAACTATCAAAAAAATGTTATCAAAGAAATACCAAACTTTGATCCATGTATTTTTGAGCAGTGTACTGGAATTAAAATAGGAGGAAATTAATTTTTATGAAATGGATAAAGCGAAGTAATACGGAAAAAACATTTCTTGAAAGAGAGATGAAATTGTTTGCAGGGAAGAATTTTCAAAAAGAGAATTCTGCAAATTACAAAGTCTATGATCTGGAAAAAGCCGCAGAGCGCATCTTGGCTGCAAAAGAAAATGGCGAATTAATTTATACTGTTGGAGATTACGATGTGGATGGAGTTTTTTCATTGGCAGAATTAGATTCCCTTTACAAAGCGATTGGCATTAGTAATTATATTTTGCGTTGTCCGCGTCGTATTTCGGAAGGTTATGGATTATCATTTAACATTGTTAAAGAGATTATAAAATATGATCCTGGTCTTTGCATTCTTGTTGACAATGGCATTGCCGCCTATGATCAGGTAGCAGAATTATGTGCTTATGGATGGGATGTCCTTATTATGGATCATCATCAGCTTCCGGCAGATGGGAAACTTCCTCCTGCTGATATTATTATTGATCCAGAAGCGATTCCTGGGCAGGCAGATTTTCCGCATTATTGTGGCGCAGGCCTTGTATATAAGCTTGCAAGTGAAATGCTTAATGAGGCAGAAACTTTAAATCAGATATTATCTTATGCTGCAATAGCAACTTGCGCAGATTGCGTTCCTTTTATTCAGAAGGATACACATGCCTGCGACAATTGGCTTATTGTACGTGAAGGACTAAAAAGTATTGTTCGTCCAACAGGAAGAACAAAAACTTTATATGTGCTTCTGAGAACACTTGGAATTGATACATATGCAACAGAAGATGATTTCGGTTATCGAATTGGTCCAATCGTAAATGCCTCTGGAAGATTGTATGATAATGGGGCGCAGGAAGTATTAGATTATTTCACTGATACAAAAGCTAGTTTTCACGATATGGAAGCGCGCGTACAGGAGCTGATCGCTACAAACAATAAACGAAAAGATATTCAGAAAAAGATACTGGAAAAAGTTCGTGAAACTATCGTAACTCCTTCAAATGGAATTATGGTAATTTATGAACCAGATATTCCGGAAGGGATCGTAGGACTGGTAGCAGGAGATTTAACAAATACTTATAAAATCCCTGCGATTGTTTTTACAAATGCAGCAAACGGGGAGTTGAAAGGCTCTGCGAGATCTACAGATGATGTAAACATCATCAATTTAATTTTTGGACAGAAAGATTTATTAGTGCGTTGTGGAGGTCATAAAAAAGCAGCAGGACTTGGAGTGAAAAGTGAGAATTATGAAAAATTCAAAGCTGCTATTGAAGCAGCCGCTGGGAAGTACAATCCTGTAAATGATATTTCTTATTATAACTATGAAATTAGTCCAGAGGAGGCTCCAGAGATATGGGAACAATTAGAAAAATTTGCTCCTTATGGAGAAGGACACCCTTATCCAGTATTTAAAATTAAAGGATATGAGGTCGCTTCTTCCAGACTAATTGGCGCAACCGGGAATACAATCAAATTGACATCCAAGGGAAATACGAAATTGGATGCAATTAACTTTAACGGAAGCGGAAAAGATCAGTACAGCACACTTGGACTGCCGGAAAAAATTGATCTGTATGGACAATTGGCAGTAAATATGTGGAATGGAAAAAAGATCCTGCAGGTTCGGTTTGATGAACTAATGGAAAGCCAGTAAGTAAATCAATAATCAAAAGGCGTCTCAAATTATGAGGCGCTTTTCTTTTGGGAAAAATAAAAATATATCTGACATATTAAAATAAAGAAAAATAAATACAAATAGTTGATTAATAGCGTCTGTTTAAGTTAGTTGATATCATTTGTTCACGTAGACAGAAAGGAAAGGTTAGATTCTGAATTTAAAGTTTCAGAATTTTCGCCTAATAAGTATATTATGCAGAAAGTAAAGACAAGACAAAAAGAATTAGGCAATCGAAAAACATATGTGATGCCGCAGACAAAAATAAATAAAGATTCTATTATTATAAATGGAATAGAATATAAAGTAGGAGAAACGTATTGGATTCATTCTCCTCTTGATGCTCCATATTTATATGTATGGCCGACGGATAAAACAAAAGCAAAAAAACTGGAACGCGATGTAAAACGTGAAGCAGACTGGGTTGCTTATTATGCAGGAAAGCTTGTGCAAATTCCGCGTTTAAAAAATGGTGTATTGCATGGTAGTCAGCTTTATTTTGAGATGGAAGATGTTTTATATTGCGGAAAACCATACATTCATGCAGAACAATTAAAATTGGTTGAAGATAAGGTTGTCATTATTAAGGGAGTATAAAAATATTATGGAAAGTGTCTTAAATAATATTTTGTTTGGCAAAAGTCAAAAATATATGAAGCTATTGCTTCTTGCAGAAGTAACTATGCAACATTTGCAAATTGAAAGCTCAAAAATAAATCCATTAACGTTTATCCGCGATACAGCTTTTTGCGGATTATTGCAAAATGGCATAGATTATGAGTTAGATAAAAAAACAATGGAAATTAGGATATCCATTGATGGCACATTTTATAGCTGTTCGATTAAAACTGCTGCAAAAATTCTTGGCGAAGAAGCAAAAGAATTTTTGCCAAAAGACTTTTTGGCAGGAAAAGAAGAGAAATCTTTAGAATGCACTCATAAAACGCAAAATGATCCTAATGCGCAAAATGATACGATAAATGCAGTTAAGGTTGAAAAAATTGATAGAATTGATAAAAAAGATTTTTTGACAAATAAAATAGACTATGGAAATTCGCCTAAAAGAGAAAAACAACTATCAAAAAATAATGAAATGGAAAAGAAAAGGGATATAGATGTAGCAAGAATTCTTCCTTTTATGAATAAAGAACAAAAAGAAAAAAAGCAAAAATCATTTGTTTATGAAAGAGTTGAAATTACTGCAGATAAAGAAAAAACGGAGTACTTTATTATGCCTTTAATGATTTTCGAGAATGAACCATCAGTTCCATTTGTAATAGGGAAAATCAAAGAGAAGGGGATAGAAATGCTTCCTCTGAATCAAAATGGACAAGCAGAATTTTCTTTAGGAGGAATTGCATTGCTGGTAAAAACCAGTTTTGTAAATGGCAAATTTTTATTAAATGTGAATGCCTTAAACGGCGACAACCGAATGATTTCTGTTATAGTAAAAGATAAATCATATTGCCATGCAGAGGATGTAGGATATGGACATATTTGTTTTGCTTATAAGGAAATGCTTATTCATGTACTGCCTTTAACAAAAGAAAATGACGAAACTGGAAACGCCCAATTCGCGTATTGCGTAACAGATATGAATCAAAAAATAATTTTACCATTTCAAAAATATGCAACAGGACAAAAAATTACAATCAACAACGGAAGCGATAATATAGAAATTTTGTGTTACTGGAAAGAAAAAACACTTATAGCAGAAATAGTATAGTCCACCACTTAAATCCTAAATCGGTAAACATTATATTTTACAAGTCTCCCTAATGGGAGACTTTTTTATCTTTTTATTATCTGACATATTATAGATGATTATAAAATATGAAGAAGGGAGAACAAAAATGGATAAAGAACAAAAAATAAAATTAGCGGCTCGCTATTACCGGTATTTTGACGCTTTCCTCAAAATAGGATTAGCAACTCTGCCGCGAAAACGTGTTCCATTGCTAAAATTCTTAGAGGGGAAAGACACTTATTGCGATAGCGAACATGGAATAATTGTTATTGGACTTGAATCAGAAATGTATTCATATGCAAAAGATGAAAAAGATTTCATTTGGATTACACAGTATCTTTTAGGTCATGAAATGCAACATGTATTATCTACAACTGGGAAAGCCTGGACGTGGGGAATCAATGCAGGAACAAAACTTGTGTGTGAAGAAATTTCAAGACAGGTGGAGGGGCGTACCCGACGTTTTGTAAAAGATAGCGATTATGATGTTTTTTGCAAAGATTTGCGAGAAAAAGGAGTCTTTATTTCTATTCCGCAGATTCAGGAAATTACGCATTTCATTCAAAATAGCTTATGCGATGGGCGAATTGAACGATTGCGTTCTATAAAAAGAACAGGTTTCCGCAAAGTTATGATTGCTGGAAGAGGGTTGTTATGGAAGAATAATGAAATGACTCAGCCAAAAGCGTATGACGCTCTTAATGCAAAAGAAAAGTTAATAATAAAGCTGAACCAGATCTTATCTCTTTCTACAACTTCTCTTTATGAAAAAGGATTTTTAGAAGCTTATGATGAAACTCCGCTGAGAAATGAAATTGACGAGTTACTTCCTATAATTGCAAAAGGTGTTAAATCTTCTAACTGTTTAGCATGTATGAAACAGGCAGTCAAGATTGAGAGAATCCTCGTCCCGGAAATTATCAGGGTTTGTACAATGGATATGGATGCTATGCAACAGATCCTTGATAAATTGCCAAAAACATGTGATGATAATTCATATAGTGGTATGTCAAACGAAGAAGAAACAGGAAAAGAAGATGAACCAGGAGAAGGAGAAAACACATCAAACGATTCTGCCTCTTCAGGAATGGAAAATAAACTTAATTCCAGTTCTACTAATAATAGCAGTGACGCAAAAGATACAAGTTGGGGACTTTCAATTTCCTCTTCAGAAAGTCATCGGAATGTTGGTGCTTCTGCACAAGAACTAACAGCTGAGACTATCGATAATATTGATAAAATGATTGATCAGTTAGCAAGTGAAGCTGCTGAAGCTGCAAGAAATGAGGCTGCTTCTATATGCGGGAGCGTACCGGCAAATAGAAAAGAAAAAGAAACACCTGACTCACAAATCCCTGTAACCGCAAACGGTATTGCAGAAAAATATTCTGATACGATGAGTTTTAAGGAAGCACGTAGAAAATATGATCTTGCTTATCCTCTTCCATTTGATCTCGCAGGAAGAGCAGAAAAATTTGCACATGATATTGAAAAACTGCTGCACAATCAGCAGGAACCATACGTGCGAGGAAGAATGTCTGGCGCACTTGACTCTGGCAAAATATCAAAACTGCTTATGAAACAGGGCGATTTTTACCGGAAAAAAGGAAAGGTACCAGAATTTAATGGATGCGGATATATTTTATTGGATAATTCAGGGTCGATGGGTCATGGAAGAGGTTCAAAAAGAGAATATGCTTGTGAGGCATTAGCAGTAATCGAAGAAGGATTTAAACGCTATATGCCGGTAAAGATCACTGCATATGATAGCTATGGAACAAATCATGTATCACATGAAGTCATAAAAGGCTTCGATGAGAAAATGAATAATTCATGTTCCTATAACTTTTTCTTATCTGGAAGAACGGGAGGAGGAAATAAAGATGGATTTTCTATTCGCATTGCAGCAAAGGAATTATTAGAGCGTCCAGAGAAAGAAAAATTACTCGTTGTAGCTTCAGATGGTACTCCGTCTTCATATACTGATTATATCGGAGGAATGGCAGATGTACGAGATGCTGTCGCAGATGCAAGGAATAAAGGTATTAAGGTCATTGGTATTTTCTTTGCAGATGATTATTCTAACGCGAAAGAAGCAGAAGAATTCCGCTCTATGTATCAATTTGATTGTGTATGTACAGTACCAGAGATGATTGAAAGTGAGTTAACAAAGGTTATGACAAGATTTATGTTCGGCTAACACCAAGAGGCTCGGAAAATTCCGCGCCTCTTTTTCGTTATATCGAAGGGAAAATAAAGAAAATTAAAAGTTATCTGACATATTATACCTGCACGGGAATCCCGAGCAGGAGGAAAATATGCAGATCAAAGGATTTTTTACAAAAGAAATATTCCGAAATCATCAGAATGGATATGCTGTAATTATTTTAAAATCTGAGCAAAAAAATATACTCTGCTCTGGAATCATTCAGGAATTACCATATTTCGCTCCAATTTGTTTAACAGGAGATTTTGGGCGCAATCCTAATCATCCAGAAACATTTGTATTTGATAGTTTTGAAGGATGGGACAATTCCAAAGAAAATGACATTCTTTATTTAGCGAATGGGCTTGAACTCACAGGAATATCTGTAGCGCGTGCCGAGCAGCTTATCAAAAAACTTCCAATGCCTTTATTTGAATTGGTAAAATCCTCAAAAACAGAATCGGAGTTTACGGAAAATCTCCCAGAAGGATTTCAAAAATATGGACATTCTATCTATTTAAAAATCAATCAAGCTATTCAATTTAGAGAATTATTTGATACCGTTGTTTCATATGGCGGAAATTATTCAGACGCAATAAAAATCAATGATATATATCCTGGGCGAGAATTGCAAATGTTGAACAATCATCCTTATGTAATCGGAAGCTTGTTAAATTGGCATTTCGATATGTGCGATCATATTGCAAAAGCAAATAATATTAGTCCATCATCGGAAGAACGAGCAAAAGGAATTTGCAGATATGTAATGAATTCATCTTTAAGTGCTGGAAACACTTATTGCAATCTTGACGATTTTTTTATAAAAGCACAACATCTGATGCAACATTCTCCACTTGGAAATATTTCAATTAGCTATCTAACATCTTTTCTCTTAACAGAAAAAACATATACGACATGGGAAAACGAAAAGGAATTCCGAATTGCATTTAAAACTATTCGTGATGCAGAAATATCCTTGACACAGAATGTATCCCGACTGATACAAAATGTTAAGAGCTTTAAATTTAATAAAGAAAAAATTGCTGAAATAGAGTCCGAAAAAAATATACAGTTTTCAGATGAACAAAAAATAACATTTGAAGCGCTAAAAAGTTCCGGTATTAAAATCATTACTGGCGGACCGGGATGCGGAAAGACAACCGTTATTGATGGATTGATCAGATATATTCGTGAAGAATTAAATGAAGATGTCTGTTTATGTGCTCCTACAGGATGTGCCGCACAACATATGAGTGAAAAATCTGGACTTCCGGCAAGCACTTTTCATTATTTGCTAGGAGTAAAGCCTTTTGAAATTGGATGTGTTCCTATATATAATCAAGGGAATCAGCTAACTTCACAGTTTTATATTATGGATGAGTTTTCAATTGCGGATATAGAAATCGTTTCTCTTATGTTCTCAGCTATACCTAATGATGCCTGTGTAATTATTGTCGGGGACCCAGGACAATTAGAAAGTGTTGGGGCAGGAGATGTTTTAAACGATTTTATTTCTTCCGGATTATTTGAAGTGTATCGGCTAAATGAAATTTTTCGCCAAAAAAAAGGATCTAATATTATACAAAATGCAAAAAAAGCGGAAAAAGGCGAAGCGGATTTTACTTCCGGAGAAGATTTTTCTTTAAAACATTTTGCTACAAAAGAGGAAGCAATCAGAGCATGCATTTTATATTCTACGCAGCAAAAAGATGGTATGTGCCAAGTCCTTTCTCCTATCAAAAAAGAAAAATCTGGAGTGCGTTATCTTAACCATCAGATACAACGTATCCGGCATAAAGGAGAACAAAGCTTGAAAGTATATGGAGATTATGAATTTTATCTAAATGATCGTGTGATTACAATAAAAAACAATCGAAAAGAAGGCTACTTTAATGGAGAACCAGGACGAATTAAATTTATTGATGCTGATGGATTTTTAATCCATTTTGATAATGGAGAAGAAATTTATATAAAAAACGCATCTTTGGATGAAGTTATTCCTGCGCATGCATTAACAATTCATAAATCACAAGGAAGTGAATATCCAGAAGTTGCTATTCTTTTAACAGAAGATTCAGTCAAAATGATCAACCGTAAAATTTTATACACAGCGATCACAAGAGCGAAAGAAAAAGTTAGTATTTTTTATCAGGATGGGGTATTGAACAAAATCCCTAATTCGCCTAAAAGATGTACCGAATTACAGGAACAGCTAATTGCTTTGTATTAAAAAAATATAAAATCAATCTGACATATTATTAATAGGAAGAAACTCATTCAAGAAAGGAAAAATTATGCCAGAAGTAAAAACTCTTACTAATTATATAGTTTTCTCTAAAAAGCATCATTATATGCTTGCATTGAAAGAAGCCGAAACTTTAAAACGGCAAACCGAATATGATATTGCACAAGGAGATCTCCCAAAAGAACAATTGGAAGAAATTTATCGGATGCAGGCGTTAGCATTTTCTGGGTTAATACGAGAAGGATTAAAATATCAGTATATCCAAAAAGATGATCCTAAAAATGATGAAATCCAGATGACAATTGATGGTATTCTATATAAATGTTATGCCGATGCACTTATGGAAGTTCTAAAAGAAGAATTCAAAGAAATTGTCCCAGAAAGTTCCGGTCGATTAGAATATATGAAACCTCAAGAAACTGCTTTAGCTGAAAACGGTACGGAACAGATTCAGAAAGGATCACAAGAACCAAAAGTGCCGCAAATGGATGAACCTGAAGGAAAAGAGGAAGAAGGGAATAATAGTTCTGTTTCTAAAACAAATAATGTTATTCCGTTAATTTCCAATACAAATGAAGAAATTATCACTCAGCAAAATTCAGAAACTACGTTAGAAACAGAAGCTAACATTGCCTTTAACGATAATCCTCCAGAAGAAAACATTCTAGCGACAGATTTAATGGAGAATGAACGAAAAATAAAAGCAGATAAGTTTGTATATGATAAATGCAAAGTATCTGTCGCCATGGATGGCAGTGCAAGAGGGGAAGAATTTTTATTTTTGATTGCTCCATTATATCTTTATCAAAACAATTCTAATCCTGATGTTGCTGTATTTGCCCAAAAGGATGGAATGGTAATCTATGCTGTAACTGCTAGTGCAAAAAAAGTTGTAGAGATAAATCTGGAAGGACATACTTTTCTTGTCCATGGCAGTTTTCACAATGGCAATTTTAAATCTTTTATTCATGCTGCAGGATTAACTTTAAGCGCAGGATATAATTTGAAAATAGAGACAGAGCGCCATCGAAATATTCTTGAAAGCTATAATGAATATAATAAAAATGGACATATCTGTTATAATGAAGGAGTCTATAAATTTCATGTCTGGCCAATATCTAGCAATAATACAGGGAATGGCAATGCAGACTGTTTAATTGTGACAGAAGTAAATGGCAAAAGAGAAGCCAGTATTCTTCCTGATCCAGCTGATAGAACAAAGTGCTTCGGGGATGGCAAATACAATATGTATAATTATTGGGATGGAGAATATCTTGTATCAGATCTTTTGAAATCTGGTGAGAAAAAGGACGAGCCATCAGAAGAAAAAGAATCCTTTGATTTTCTAGGATTTGTGAGTAAAGGACTTTCTGGGTTAATAAAAATCGCCGTATGTATTTTGCTTGCAGCAATGCTTTTTATTGGCATATATCGCTTGAAAAATGATACAGTGTTAAGAGAAAAAGTGATTAACGCAATTGAGAATCTTATTAAAAATGATGACAAAACTGATAGTACAGATAAAATTTTTCAGGATGTGCAAGGACTCAGCACAGAAAAATTAGTGGATACTGAAATAGCTGATAGTGAATAGGGGGATTTGCAATGCTGTATATAACAGGAGATACCCATGGGACAGCAGATATTTTAAAAATAGAATTATTGAGGAATTCACTTATGCCAGATGATTTTTTACTAATTACTGGAGATTTTGGTGTTATTTGGCGTAACGAAAATGATGACGATCCTGATAAAAAAATACGGGAAAACAGTTTAATTGATTTTTATGAAAATCTCGGATGCACCATTTTATGGATTGATGGAAATCATGAAAACCACGTAAGATTAATGAACATGCCAATTACAGAATGGCATGGCGGAAAAATTCATAAAATTTCTGAGCACATTTTTCATTTGATGCGCGGAGAGATTTTTGAAATTGCTGGATATAGAGTATTTACTATGGGCGGAGCAGCGTCTACTGATAAAGAATGGCGTATCCCGGGTTTTTCATGGTGGAAAGAAGAAGTTCCGAATGAGGAAGAACGAAAATATGCTATAGAAAAATTAGAAGAAAGCAATTGGAATGTTGATCTCGTTATTACTCATACCGCGCCAACTTCAGTATTACGAAAAATAGGAGCAGAATATCGAATAGATAAATATACGGACTGGCTGGATTCTATAAAAGAAAGATTGACTTTTAATAAATGGTTTTTTGGACATTTCCACACAGACATAATGATTGAAGAGACAAATGCTTCAGACGTGGAAAATAAAAAGAATACGGGAAACATTTCTAATTATGGGACATTCTTTTTATGCTTTGATGAAGTAACAATACTGGAAGAAAAGCTAACTGATAAAAAAGGAGAGCAAGATAATGCAGACAGAAACATTTAGCGAATTGACAAAAGCGACTGTTTCAAAATGGGGAAACAGCTTAGGAATAAGACTCCCAGTAAAAATTACAAAAGAACTTATAATAAGCGAAGGGGATGAGCTGCTTATAGGAACTATTGATAATAAAATTGTTCTTCAGAAGAAACCAATTCGCGAAACAAAATCTCTTAGAGAAAAAATGGAAGCTTTTTACGGTATCCCATATGATGATATTCCTATTATCCATTCTGAAGAAATTAGATGTGGTAAAAGCAAAGGGGAAGAAATATAATTCCTAAAATCGCATAAGTTATTCTATATCGGAAAATACACTCAAAAATCTGACATATTAAGTTTAGAAAATTTGTCAGGTCAGGAGTGTATTTTTTATGGAACGAAAAACACCAGATTTTATAAATGATTTAGAAAAAAATTATCCGCAGACACTTCCATACGATAAGTCTTTAGAGACATTATATACCGGAAGCGAAGAAATGGAGGCTTGCGGGGATAAAAATAATAAGATAAAAAGCTATGGAAATATCCTTAGCTTTCCTGTCATTGAACCTATTATGCCTAAAGAAGATAGTCTTTTAACGCCAAAAGATATTCAGGCATTTGAGCAGGAAAGAAAAATCCAGAGAGAAAACCGTACGATTTCAAGATTGATTTGCGCTGATAGGATCTATGAAAAAGGACAGTTTGATATTGAATATTACGAAAAACCGAATTCATCTGGGAAGAGTATCCGGTCTTTTGCTGTACAGAAATTTCATCCACAGCGCAAAACAACGCTTACTCCAATGGAAGAAATCTATAAATTAAAAGAAAATGGAGGACATCATTTTTATATTCGCCCTGCGGCAAAATTTTTCTCAAGAGATGGCAGTGAAAGCCAGGAATCCCATACTTTGAGTGTGAAAATTACGGGGAAAATTGCAGAGAAAATTAATAATTGTGAAGGAGAAATGCTTTCAGAAGATGTTCTTCATATGCTTGCCATGGATTCTCCTGTATTAGGAGTAATCCGACCAGCAGCAATTATTGCCGATGGAGGAGATGGAATTTATCTTATTTATTCATTTTCTGATAATATCGTGAATCGTAAAAAAGATATCCAGAATTTGTACATGGTCCTAACAGATATGTTAGAGATTTCAACAGAAAAAGCAGAAGCATATAATCAGGTATTCCCATGCCCAAATATCGAATTATATCCAATAACGAGACAAAAAGTAAAAGTATATTGGAATAATCGTTACAATATTAAAACTTCAAATGTATGCATTACGATGTGGGCAGAAGCGCTTAGAGTATGCCCGGTTGTAAAAGGATCTTATGCTGAAAAAAAGAATGATCGAGAAATCATTGATGATTTTGATGCATATTGCGAAAAGTTAATTGGAGTAAAGTTGCAATCGGAAAATGCAGAATATGTAGAAGCTTCTCCAATACAGAAAAGCCATGCTGCAAAATTAGCGGTACAGGAAAAAGCAAAAAATCAGAAAAAAGAAATCAGTATGAGAGCTTTTGCGAAAGATAAGGACGGCAAAGAAGCTGATATTGAAAAGCTGCATCCATTTATTTTTATGGCGCTTGTGAACAATGCCCATAAATTTGATCATAAAGCAATTCATACGGTTAATGATGTCGATTATTCCAAAACGCCGGGAAAATTTCTGCGTGATCTGCGGACTATTTTTGAGGAACGCAATGGAAATATTAAACAACAAAAATCTTTCCTTTATCATATGGCATTAACACTGATTTGGTGCAATGCCAATAATGGAGAAGTATGGACAATTGTCAAAGAATACAATAAGAAGCTTAAAAAGCCTTTACCATGGCCGATTGTTAAAGAGATTGTGGATGAAAGGCTTAAAAATCGTGGGAAAGAACGTCTATCAGCAGAAAAACTTGCCAGAGAATTGCATCTCTCCGATGCGTTTATCTTAAATCGTGCTAAAATCTGTTATAGCAGAGAACGCATTCTTATGCGAAAAAGAAAGGTCAGCGAAAAAGCAAATGCCTACCGCAGAAAGCAAACTGCTGCACGCCGGCAGAAGCGTATTGACGCTGTAAAACAAGTCTATCTTGCAGGAGGCTCTTATAAAGAAATGGAAGCAGCAAGTGGATGGAGTCGAAATACTGTTAAAAAGTATTTACGACTTGTTATTGCTGCACAGAAATTAAAATACCAGAAATGGGTAGAACGACAGGATCTTCGGAAAACTGAAGGAAAAACTATAGTAAGAACACCTGAGCACTATGTGCGCCTCCAGAATTGTCTAAATGGAATGGAAAAAGATGTGTGGATTGCAAAACTTGTTAATAGCGTAAATTAACAAGCGAAACTAAATATTTTTAAAAGCCTGCTGAAAGAAACAGGCTTTTTTGGCGTATATAAAATTTACAAATAAGAAAAATAGGGAGCATTAAAACCTACTTTGATCTGCAAATTTTTCTTTTGTAAGATTCTTCTTTCAATGCATCTATCAAAAAATGAAATCCGCATAATTTTAAAATTCCATATGCGATAATTTAATCTTTTTGAGTGTCAAAAAATGAAATCCGCATATATAAAAATTTTTAAGCACAATAGATAATTTTAAGCATGTCAAAAAATGAAATCTGCATATGTAAAAGATTTTTCCATGCCAAATATTGATTTTTGTGCTTAAATTCTTAAATAATTTGTTGGAAAAATATCAAACGAAAGTAAAAATATCAATCAATATATAATGCAGAGGACTATTCTTAATATTTACGCCCGCTCATGCTCTTATGTCGCATATCGCTTTTAGCGCTTCGCCGCCTGCGCAAGCTTGGCGTGCTCGCTATCACTAAAAGGATTTCTCTAACTTCCATGTTTCACTTCGCATTAACCTAAACGACACTCGAAAGGATTTTGGGCGGATGAAAGAAATATTATTCATTGTCCATAAAAAGATTCTAAAATTGGGGATTAGGAAAAAACGTTTTGTTTGGGAAATTGGAAATTTTAAATAGTAAATGAAAATTAGATAATTTAATCGCCCGGTAGGGCGATAGTCCATTACAGAAAAACATATGCTATTGAAATAGCAAGATAAAAGCAAGAATATTATACAGTTGCAAAATGATAAAAATATATGAAACCTATTCCCAAAAACAACCCAATAATTGTTTCTATGACACTTAAGATTTTTAATACCAGTTGACTGTTGTATACATAAAAATATTCTAACAATTTCAGAAAAGGGAAAGTGAGAAGAATACAAACAAAATCTATTGTAATGCCAATAAAACAAAAATTTATTGCAGAAAGGGGATTTATTCCGAAAAAAATATTTTGAATTTGCCGGAACATCATTTGCATGGCTAACATAAAAAACTCCTCAATCTTTCATATAATGACTTTATTATACCAAATGCCTAATAGGTCTGCAATCTTTCCTTATTTTTAATAATATCCGACATATTAAGCTTGTAACATATTAACAACAAAGAACAATGGAGGTATAAAAAGTGAAGATTATTAAAAGGAATGGAGAAGAGAAACCATTCCAAACAGAAAAGATTGCAGGCGCGATCAAAAAAGCGAATGAGAGTGTTATTGATTATGAAAAATTGAGCGATGAGGTAATTTTAAAAATTTCTGAAGATGTTGCTCTGGCGTGTAGGAATATGAACCATACTCCGAATGTTGAAGAAGTACAGGATATGGTAGAGAATCAGCTGATGCGACAAGGAGCATTCTCTCTTGCCCGAAATTACATTACCTATCGTTATAGACGAGAAATGGTGCGTAAATCTAATACTACTGATAAACAGATCCTTAGTTTACTTGAATGCAACAACGAGGAGGTAAAACAGGAAAATTCTAATAAGAATCCGACTATTGCAAGTGTTCAGAGAGATTATATGGCCGGCGAAGTCAGTAAGGATATTACTAGAAGATTTTTACTTCCGGCAGATATTCTGGAAGCACATGAAAAAGGAATTCTACATTTTCATGATGCCGATTATTTTGCACAGCCGATCACAAACTGTTGCTTAGTAAATCTGGAGGACATGCTGCAGAATGGAACTGTCATTAGTGAAACGCTGATTGAAAAGCCTCATAGCTTTACAACCGCCTGCAATATCGCTACTCAGATCATTGCTCAAGTGGCTAGCTCACAGTACGGAGGGCAGAGCATTACGCTTTCTCATCTTGCCCCGTTTGTACAGGTAAGCAGAGAACGTATTTTTGCACAGGTAACAAAAGAACTAAAAGCTGCAAAAGCAGATCTGAGTGAGTCGCAGATTCAATCAATTGTAGAAGACCGCGTAAAAGAAGAAATCAATAAGGGAGTGCAAATGATCCAGTATCAAATCATTACGCTCATGACAACTAATGGTCAGGCTCCGTTTGTTACAATATTCATGTATTTGCATGAAGTTCCGGAAGGGCAGACCAGAGATGATCTTGCAATGATCATTGAAGAAATGCTTCACCAGAGAATTAAAGGAGTCAAAAATGAGAAGGGAGTATTGATTACTCCCGCATTCCCGAAATTGATTTATGTATTAGAAGAAGACAACATCTATGAAGGATCAAAATATTGGGAACTGACAAAATTGGCTGCTAAGTGTACAGCAAAAAGAATGGTCCCGGATTTTATTTCTGAAAAAGTAATGAAGTCTGTAAAAGATGGAGAAACTTATCCTTCGATGGGATGCAGAAGTTTTTTAACAGTAGATCGTTTTAGCGACAAATTAGGAAATATCTCAAATGCAGGCAATTTCAAAAAGGATAAGGGACATAAGTATTATGGTCGTTTTAATCAGGGGGTCGTAACCCTTAACCTTGTAGATGTAGCGTGCTCTGCTAATGGAGATGAAGAAAAGTTTTGGAAGATTTTAAATGAGCGATTGGAATTATGCCATCGCGCATTAAGGATCAGACATGAACGTCTTCTTGGAACAAAATCTGATGTTGCACCAATTCTTTGGCAGTATGGGGCGCTTGCCCGATTAAAGAAAGGTGAAACAATAGATAGATTGTTATTCGGAGGATATTCTACACTTTCATTAGGATATGCAGGATTATTTGAATGCGTTATGCGAATGAAAGGTGTATCTCATACCTCGTTAGATGGAAAACCTTTTGCAATTAAAATTATGCAGAGATTGAATGACGCTTGCGAAAAATGGAAAAAAGAGGAAGATATTGATTATTCCGTATATGGGACTCCACTGGAATCAACAACTTATAAGTTCGCAAAATGCCTACAGCAAAGATGGGGGACGATTAAAGATGTGACAGATCACAATTACGTCACAAATAGTTACCACGTAAATGTCAGAGAGAAAATTGATGCATTTAGCAAACTGAAATTTGAATCTGGATTTCAGAAATTATCTCCAGGTGGAGCAATTAGCTATGTGGAAGTTCCAAACATGCAGAATAATCTGGAAGCAGTGCTTTCAGTGATGCAATTTATTTATGAAAATATTATGTATGCGGAGATGAATACCAAAAGCGATTACTGTCAGGAATGTGGTTTCAATGGAGAAATCAAAATTGTAAGTGACCACGATGGGAAGCTGATATGGGAATGTCCGAATTGTGGCAATCGTAATCAGGATACTATGAACGTGGCTCGCAGGACCTGTGGTCGAAGAAATTAGCCGATGTGGCCACAGTATAAAACAAATGAACATCAAGGGATTTCGTAATCTTTTTAGATCGAATATCTTGAGCCAAGCCTATCTGCGTTTCTTCTTATTATTAAAGGAGGGATGCATATGAAAGAACATCAATGCGATATTTGCGGAAGACAATTATCGCATAAAATAAAATCTCATGGTTATGTATTATGTAATAAGCATTATAAGCAATTGAAAAAATATGGAAAATTTTTGGATACAAACCCAAGAACAATATATGATAAAAATGAATATCATATATGCGGAGATATTACATATATTGATCTTTATGATAAAAGTTGCAATGTTATTGCTAAAGCCATTATTGATACAGAAGATTTAAAAAAAGTACAATATACAAAATGGAAACTTTCTTCCAGTGGATATGCCGTGAATACTCCTAAATTTCAAGGAAGCAGCAAGCATATGTCAAGAGTTATTCTTGGAACAAACCAGTTTGTAGATTACAGGAACCATAATACCTTAGATAATCGAAAAGAGAATTTAAGGATTGTAACAAGATCACAAAATCAGATGAACAGTAATTATAAAGGAGTGACGGAACAGCAAAATGGAAAATTTTATGCACATATCAAAATAAACCAAAAAATGATAAATCTTGGTGTATATATATTTAAGGAAGAAGCTTATTTTGCAAGATGGTATGCGGAAACAATTCTTTTTAAAGAATACCGGTATCCTAAAGAAAAACCATTTATATTGCCAGACAGAGAAAAAACAATTAAAGAATATGTAGATAGGAAGGTGCAACGACTATAATATTTGATGTAGCCAGTCCAAGTAATAGCAATGGAAGGTGCATAAGGAATAGTCTACTCCCCGGCGCAAGGCGCAGCCTCTACCAGGTAAATATCGGGAAACCGAGGGTATGAAGGTATATCGGCACGCAGTTCTGGAATCAGGGCAGAACACAGGAAATTAAAGATCGGGTGTTGCACTTATAGTGCAACACCCCCCTGATAGACAATTTTGGTAATCTCCAAAGCAAAAATTCAAAAAGAAAAGGAGAGATATATTATGAAGATGCAAGTAAGTATGGATATTATCGCGAAATATGGTCAGTGTCCTGTTTGCGGATCAGACAAAATTGGAAATGGTAGCCGGTTAGTTATTGAGGACAAAAGCTTTTTCCGCAGCTGTAAAAATTGTGGATGGAAAGTTTCCGGATATGTCGATGACGATGGGACAATTGTAGAAGAAGAAAACAATAGTCAGGAATTGAAGAAGAAGAGAGTTTGATGCTCTCTTTTTTATATCGAAAAAAAATCTTTTTTATATCTGACATATTAAATAAAAAGTAAAAGGAGATTTTTTTAATGACAAAAGCAGATATTTCATTTGTAAAAAGAAGTTTAAAACTTAATAATAACGCTGCATCTATACTATGCGGATGTGTTGTAAATGGGGACGGGCAGAAGATTTGTTCTTTTAAAGAGAATTTTTTGCATGTATCTGATGCAGAAGCGGAAAAGTATTTAAAATTTGCTGCAAAGATTTTCTCAAATAAATTAAGAGATAACGTCTTGATTGCTCCTTTCTCGCAGAATGAAGAGATGCATGGAGAAAAATATGCTCTTCTGGCGGAATTATATCGTTCTATTCTTGGGAATTCTGATGCAGTAGAAGAGTTCTATGAAAAAGTGATTGAGGATTGCCCAATAACAGGAAATTATTTAATTTTACTTCTTTACAATACAGCTTCTCTCGAGACGGATGAAGACGATTTTTCTTGTGATCATTTAATTGGTATGATTTGCCCTTTAAAGCTATCAGCAGATGGATTAAGTTATGATGGCGCTGAAGAACAGATTGCAAATGCTCCAAGAGTAGATATTGTATCTGCTCCAGAATGTGGGTTTTCCTTCCCGGTAATCGAAAGCCATGAAACAAATGTTCATTTTATCCAGTTATATTCAAAGAAAGCCAAATTGCCGCAGACTGATTTTTTAACAAAATTAACTGGTTGTAATTATCTTAGAACTGCATTTCAGAAAAAGGAACTTCTTGCAAATGCAGTAACAACAGCTTATGTGGAAAATGGAGATAAATATCTTGCAAAGCTTATTAAAGAAATTTGCGATGAAGAGGATCTTGAAAAGGCAATTTCTTTAAAAGAAATCAAAGATGCTTTAATGAACATTTCTGATAATAAGGAGCCCGCTGATATTGTCGTAAATGGACTGACAGAATGTTTTAATGGAGAAGAACTTCTTGCTTCTGATTTTTACGATTCTGCAATGATTGAAAAGGCTGATGCGATTGAGAAAAAAGAAAGACTCCAAATTCTTTTAAAAGAATGTGTTAAACAGATCGAGGATGCATCTGGGGAAAATGGTATCACTAAGGAAATTAAAGATGAGTTTATCCGATAATACGGCATTAAAGGCGGTTTTAAACCGCCTTTGTTTTTATAATTTCTGACATATTATAAGTGACGTTTATAACATTAAGAAAGAAGGGAGAAAAAATGGAAGCGTTAAAAGGGACTATAGAAAAAGTAATATTTACTGGAGAAAATAATTATTCTGTTATCTCTGTGAAAATTCCCGGGAAAGGAAAACCTATAACAGCCTATGGAACAATAGCAAATCCTATTAAAAAAATAGAAATTGTTATGGAAGGCTCGTGGGAATTTAGTTCAAAGTATAAAGAAACACAGTTTTTTGTGGAACGCTCTGAATGCAAAATGGATAACAAAAAACGTGCGGCAGTGCGATTCTTGTCAAGCGGTTTAATTAAATATGTAGGAGAAGCTACTGCGCAGGAAATTGTGCAAACGTTTGGAACAAATTGGGATGAAATTCTTGCCCACCCGACCATGCTTTTAAAAATTCGTGGTTTGACAGCTGGACGTTTGTCTGAAATCATTGCTTCATTAGAAGAAAACCGGAACTTTTTTGAACTTTATGCGCTTGTAAATGGAGAAATTACCAAAAAACAGGCAGAAACAATTCGCGCAAAATACGGAGATCGTTGTGTGGAGGTTATTAAGGAGAATCCCTATAAATTGATTTATGATGTCAAGGGGTTCGGATTCAAAAAGGCAGATGCTTTAGCAAGGAGCATGGGATTTGCCTTAGAAAGTGTAGAAAGATGCCGAGCGGGTTTGCTTCATTGCTTTCATGAGGCTGCTGATGAAAAAGGGCATTGCTTCTTATATTATGAAGATGCTATGTCCCGGGCAGTAGAACTTTTGATTAATGCTGATGAAGTAAAACATGTCTATTATGAAAGGATTTTGAAAACAACTGTTCCGGATCTGTTGAATAGTTATTTAGAACTCCCTCTTGGAGATATGGCAGCGAAGCATACTATAAAATTTAATAATTTTGTAGAAAACTTGGAAAAAACTAAAAATGAAGATGCTCGCGAAATGCTTTTTGATAGACATAAGCTTAATGCAGATGAAATATCTTGCATGCAGGAATATCTTCGATTGAAGGAACGGATTCGTAAAGAGATTGATCATATTTTAGCATTGGAGTCTTATAAAATGGACGAAATGCCAATTATGGATTGCTTCAAAAAAGCTGGAAAAAATCTTTCTACCGAAGATCCATTTCATTTTATTGCAGATAAAGATGAAAAAGGGCATTGGCGTTATTATGATGCAAAAACGTATTACCTGGAATTGTTAGTTGCATATCGTTTAATTATGCTTGCAAAAAAAGAAAGCACTATTAAATATTCTGATGAAGAATGTGAAGCACTTATTCAGGAATATGAAAATACTTATGGCATTGAATTAGGGGGAGAGCAGAAAGAAGCCGTAAGAAAAAGTTTACAAAATCGTGTTTTTATCACAACAGGTGGACCGGGGAGAGGAAAAACAACGATTGAAGCATTAACAATTCTGGGATGGGAAAGAAAAGGTGCGCAGATAGAACTTCTTGCTCCGACCGGACGCGCTGCACAGCGGATGTCTGAAGCAACTCAAGAAGATGCTCAGACAATTCATCGAAAATTAATCTCTTTTGAAATGGGCTGTGAGGTACCGCATGGAACAGAATTGATTTTGGTGGATGAAATGTCCATGGTTACATTGCCATTAATGGCAAGATTACTTAGTCTTGCAGAAAATGGAGATTGTCATATTGGTTTTATCGGTGATGCGAATCAGCTTCCTTGTATTGGCATCGGGAAGGTATTCGAAGATATGATTGATTCGGGAGTAATTCCATGCACCGTATTAAAAACATGTTATCGAAACAGTGGATCCATTAGTAAAAATTCGGATATTATCAATGCTGGAGAACCAATTGATAAATTAATAACTGATCACGCCTTTAAGCTTTTACGTACAAAAGATCCAGAGTCAGCACAGCAAATGATTGTGAAGATTTATGGGAAAATGGTAGAGCGGTTTGGAAGCAGTGAAGTGTGTGTACTTGTTCCTTGCCGCCAGCGTGGAATGACTTGTACAAATGCATTAAATCGTATAATTCAGAGTGAGTATAATCCTGAAAAAGGAAAGGGGTTGCGAAGTGGAGACTTTGTTTTCCGTCCAGGTGACCGGGTAATGAATTTAAAAAATTTTTATGATTTAAGCTTTGTTTATAAAGGGACAAAAGGACAGGGA
>ERZ824473.1332-NODE-1332-length-35802-cov-5.409685_pt1 | contig 35802 bp, 31 predicted proteins | sample MGYA00519874_ERZ824473 | MGnify/ENA primary metagenome ERZ824473 (study PRJEB31778, sample SAMEA3449151) | human gut metagenome | biome: human gut; feature: human-associated habitat; material: faeces | place: United Kingdom | collected 2010/2012 ... | reverse complement strand
GAAGTTCTTCAGTACCAGCTCACGTTGAAATGATGGGATTAATTGGTATGGGAAATAACCCTATGGTTGGTGCTTCAGTTGCAGTAGCAGTTGCAGTAGAAGAAGCAATGAAATAAAATAGAAATTTATAAAAGAGCCACAATTGTGAACAATATGTTTATAAAGGCTCTTTTATTGAAAGTGGTAAAAATGAGTAAAATAGCAAATATGTTAAATATGATACAAATATTAAAAGATAAAAAAATACATAGCATACAAAGTTTAGCAAAAAAATTAGAAATATCAGAAAGAATGATAAGACAATATAAAAATGAATTAGAAGAAGCAGGAATATATATTGATTCTGTAACTGGAAAATATGGCGGATATAAAATTGATGATGAAAATAAGTTTTTAGGATTAAATAATGTTGTAAAAGAAGAAATGTATATATTAATGAAAAAAGCAATTAAAAATAAAAACAAGGTATATATTGTATATAAATCAATAAATTCAGGTATTACCAATAGAATAATACATCCAGCAGAACTTTTTTGCTATATTGATAAAGGGTATGTAGCGGCTTTTTGCGAATTAAGAAATGAAATAAGATTATTTAAGCTAGAAAATATATTAGAATATAATGTATTAGAAGATAAATATGAAAATAAAAAATAATTGTGACAAAAATATTTCCTAAATATATGATATTATTTTCGTGTATTAAGGAAATTTTTGTATTATAAGGGAGGAAAAATAAAAATGGATGAAGTAATATTTGTTACACATAATAAGGGAAAAATAGCATCAGCTAAAAAACAACTAAAAAATGTGAATTTTAAGATATTTGAATATGAGCTAGAAGAGCCTAGAAGTGATGATATTAAATATATATCAAAATATAAGGTGGAAGAAGCTTATAAAATTGTAAAAAAACCATGTATTTCGTTAGATTGCGGATTTTGGATTGATGAATTAAATGGTTTCCCAAGAGCTTTTGTAAACTTTTCTTTGAAAACTATTGGAATTAAAGGGATATTGAAGTTAATGGAAGGAAAAGAAAATAGAAAATGTAGGTTTACGGAATGTTTATCTTATTATGATGGAAAAGAAGTTCATCAGTTTATGGGTGGACATGAGGGAATTTTATCATCAGAAATATTAGGACAAGATACAGATAAAAAGTGGTCAGAGTTGTGGTATATATTTAAACCAGCTGGATATGATAAAACATTAGCACAAATGACAGATGAGGAAAGGGCTGAAAGAGAAAAAAATAGAAATAAGTATGATTCTGTTGATTCTATGAGTGAGTTTGCAAAATGGTATAATAAATAAGAAGGTTTGAAGTAAGGTATTTATCTAGGTAAATACCTTACTTTAAAAGTATGTATTGAACTGTAACATATACCGAACAAATTTTTAAATTTTTTATAAAAAAGTATTGACAAAATGAAAAAAAGAATATAAAATAGGTACAACAAAACGAACAAGAATTTGCAAAACATAAATTTGTAAGGAGTGATATAAAATGAAAATAATGACAAAGAAAATTAACCTAAAAATAACAATAGAAGAAACAGCTGAAAGACATCCAGTACCTGTATTAGGAACAGATTACAAAGTAAAAATAATATACAAAAATATCAAAGTTGCTGAACTAGACGTAGAAGATAAAATTATAAAAATATCACTACCAAACAAATATAAAAAAGCAAACAACGAAAAAATATTAGATATGGCAATAGATAAAATGTACGAACAAATTGCAAAAGTAGAAGTAGAAAGAGCAATGGAAAAAACAAGAATTTTATTAGGATTTGCACCAGAAGATTACAAAATTAGAAAAATGAGTGAAGAACTAGGAAGATGTGAAGAAAACAAAATAACAATAAATCCTGAAATAGTAAAATATGATAGAGAGATAATAGATTATATAGTTTTACACGAATATTGTCATCTAAAATATAAAAGTCATTGCAAAAGCTTCATAAAAATGCTAGAAAAATATGAACCTAATTACAAAAAATATGAAAGAATTGTTGCTAATATATAGTAATTTAAAACAATATTGACTATAATATAGAGAGAAATTTAAATGTTAAACAAATATATTATAGGAGGAAAAAATAAAAATGAACAAATATTACTTTACATCAGAAAGTGTAACAGAAGGGCACCCTGACAAAGTAGCAGATTTTATATCAGATAGTATATTAGACGAATATCTAAAACAAGATAAATATTCAAGAGTAGCAGTAGAAACATTTGTAACAGGAAACACTGTAACAATAGCAGGACAAGTTACATCAAATGGACAAGTAGATATTGAAAATATAGTAAGGCAAACAATAAAAAATATAGGTTACGATAATGCTAAAACAGATATGGATTATAGAACTTGTAAAATAGAGGTAAATATTACAAAACAAAGTCCAGATATAGCATTAGGAGTAAATACAGGTGGAGCAGGAGATCAAGGAATAATGTTTGGTTATGCATCAAATGAAACCGAAGAATATATGCCATATGCAATATCAATGGCACATAAATTAGCTAAAAAATTAACTGATGTACGAAAACAAAAAGAAATATCATATTTACGTCCAGATGGAAAAACACAGGTAACAGTAGAATATGAGAACAATAAACCTAAAAGAATAGAAACAATATTAATTTCAACACAGCATTTACCAGAAATAACAATGGAACAATTGAAAACTGACATTATTGAAAAGGTAATAAAAGCAGTAATACCAGAAAAAATGATGGACGAAAATACAAAGATATATATAAATCCAACAGGAAGATTTATAATAGGAGGACCTCTTGGAGATACAGGACTAACAGGGAGAAAAATAATAGTAGACACATATGGTGGATATGCTCGTCATGGAGGTGGTGCTTTTTCAGGAAAAGACGCAACAAAAGTAGACAGAAGTAGTGCGTATATGTTAAGACACATAGCTAAAAATATAGTTGCAAATGGATATGCAGAAAAATGTGAAATACAAATTTCATATGCTATTGGAATGAAAGAACCTCTTTCTATATGTGTAAATACTTTGGGTACAGGTAAGAAATCAGACGAAGAATTAGCAAATATGGTAAGAGAAAAATTTGACTTAACACCAAATGGTATTATTGAATATTTAAAACTTAGAGAACCTATTTATACAAAAACGACAAACTATGGACATTTTGGAAAAGAAGATTTGGAGTGGGAGAAAATTATAAAAATTTAATGCTAGGTATATAGTTTGCTATAGATTATGATATTGTATAATTTATAAAAAATTATATAATAAAAAACAAAAAAGAGGAATGAAATAATTTGCAATATATAACGAAATTAGATAGAAATAAATTGGAAAAATATAAAAAAGAATTAATTACTGAAGAAGTAATATTAACAGATGAGAGATTATATGAACATATTCTTATATTTCATGAAAATGAATATAAAGAATTAAGACCATATTTAAAAAGTATAATAGATAATCCTGATTATATTATAGAAGATAATAGACATGAAGATACAATGATATATTTAAAACAAATAAAAAATATAGAAAAAAATGGGAGAGTTGTAATCAAACTTGCATTGGGTCAAGATAAAGAGCATAATAAAAACTCAATTATTACTATGATGAAATTAAATAATAGAACATGGAATCAAACTTTAAAAAATCGAGGAAAAATTATTTGGAAGAATAAAAATAAAAAACTAGACAAAAATGAATAAAAGTTATATAATATAAGTACAATATAAAGAGTTATTTGAAGTGGACAATAGTGCCATCCACACACCCTAGTGGTCAAAAGAGATGCAGGATTTGGCACACCTGCCAAATAACTAACATTAGAGGAGCTATGAAAACATAGCTCCTTAATTTTATAAAAAAACTATGAAAAAATCTAAATTTATGATATAAATAATATTGAATTTAATAAAAACTAAAATTTTGAAAGGAAAATAATAATGAAAGTACTATTTGCAACAACAAATCCAGCAAAAGTAAAAAAATACAAAAAAGCACTTGAAGAAAAAGGAATAGAATTGCTAACACTAAAAGATTTAGACATTAATATAAAAGTAGAAGAAACAGGAAAAGATGCAATTGAAAATGCATACATAAAAGCAAAATCATATTATGAAGTAGCACATATACCAACAATAGGAATGGATAATTGTCTATTTGTAGAAGAACTATCAGAAGAAGAACAACCAGGAACACATGTAAGAAGAGTAAAAGGAAAAGAGCTAACAGATGATGAAATGATACAATATTATACAAATTTAGTAAAAAAACATGGAGGAAAATTAACTGCAAAATGGGTGTATGGTATGGTAATTTATAATGGAAAAGAAGTACAAAAATATACTTGGAGTAAAAGTAACTTTTATTTTGTAGACAAACCATGCAATAAAAGAAATCCAGGATACCCCTTAGATTCAATAAGTATAGTACCGGAATTTAACAAATATTTGGTAGAACTAACAGATGAAGAAAAAACAAACAATAATAATAAAAATAATGATGATAAAGTTATTAAATTCATAGTAAATAATATAAATTAAGGAAAGGAGAAATTTATGTTAAAACTAAAAAACATAAAAAAGACATATGTAAGTGGAGACGAAAAAGTAGAAGCATTAAAAGGAATAAGTATAGAATTTAGGGAATCAGAATTTGTCTCAATACTAGGACAAAGTGGATGTGGAAAAACAACACTATTAAACATAATAGGAGGGTTAGATAGATACACATCGGGAGACCTAATAATAAATGGAAAATCAACAAAAGACTTTAAAGACAGAGACTGGGATGCATACAGAAACTACTCAGTAGGTTTTGTATTCCAAAGTTACAATTTAATAGGACATCAAACAGTATTATCAAATGTAGAACTTGCATTAACAATATCAGGAGTATCTAGAAAAGAAAGAAAGCAAAGAGCAATAAAAGCACTAGAAGAAGTTGGACTAAAAGAACAAATACACAAAAAACCAAATCAATTATCAGGTGGACAAATGCAAAGAGTTGCAATAGCAAGAGCATTAGTAAATAATCCAGACATAATTTTAGCAGATGAACCAACAGGTGCATTAGATACAAAAACAAGTGTGCAAGTAATGGAAATATTAAAGAAAATATCAAAAGACAAACTAATAATAATGGTTACACACAACCCAGAACTAGCAGAAAAATATTCAAGTAGAATTATAAAAATACTTGATGGAAAAATAACAGATGATTCATACCCAATTGAACATCAAAAAGAAGAAAAACAACCAGACACTAAAAAAAGAAGAACATCAATGAAATTCCTTACAGCACTAAGATTAAGTTTAAATAATTTAATGACAAAAAAGGGAAGAACAATATTAACATCATTTGCTGGAAGTATTGGAATAATAGGAATTGCACTAATTTTAGCAATTTCAACAGGAGTACAGAATTATATAAACAAAGTTGAAGAAGATACACTTTCTTCATATCCAATTACAATAGAAGAATCAACAGTAGATATGTCAAGTTTAATGCAATCTATGTCTGGTGAAAACACAGATAACACAGAAAACAAAGAAGAAGGAAAAGCATATTCGGCAGATATAATGAATGATATGATAACAACACTTTCTAATAAAAAGCAAAGCAATAATTTGAAAGAATTAAAAAAGTATTTGGATGATGGCGACAATGAAATTACAAAAAATAGTAATAGCATAAAATATGGATATGACATAAATATTAACTTATATAAAGCAAATACAGACGATGGAATTGTAAGAGTAAACCCAAGTACAGTAATGAACGCATTTGGAATGGGAGATATGATAGAAGCACAAAACAATTCAGCAATGTCATCTGTATTTGGAAGTTCAATGATGACAAATACTGATGTATGTTTTGAAATGCTAGATAATCAACAATTATTAGAATCTCAATATGATTTAGTAAAAGGAAGTTGGCCAAAACAATATAATGAAGTAGTTTTAGTATTAAAAGAAGATGGAAGAATAGACGATTATACATTATATTCATTAGGACTAAAAGACCAAAGTGAACTAAAAGATAAATGGAAAGCAGTAGAAAATGGAGAAAAACTTGACGAAAATCAAGAATCAATATCATATTCATATGACGACCTTTTAAACTTACAATTTAAACTATTATTAAACTCAGATTATTATCAAAAACAAAATGGATTATGGATAAACAAAGAAGATGACGACAATTATTTGAAAGAAAAAATTAATAATGCAGAAACTATAAAAATAGTAGGAATTATAAAACAAAATGAACAAAGTGCTGTAAGTACTTCTGTTACAAGTGGTATAGGATATACAAAACAATTAAAAGAATATGTAGTAGAAAAATCAAATGATGCACAAATTGTTAAAAAACAAAAAGAAAACAAAGATATAAATGTATTTTCTGGTTTGAAATTTCCAACAGATGAAGATACATCTACAATGGAGAATTTGACAGCAGAGCAAAGAATGGCAATGAGTAAATTAAGTAGTGAAGAAATTGCCCAAATGATGGAAACATATTCATCAAATAAAGACTCTAGCTATGAAAAAAATCTACAAAAATTAGGTGCAGTTGATATTGATACACCAACATCAATTAGCATTTATCCAAAAGATTTTGAATCAAAAGACAAAATATCAAACGCAATAGAAGAGTATAACCAAAAGCAAAGAGATAATGGAAAAGAAGAAAACACAATAAGTTACACAGATATAGTTGGAACAATGATGAAATCTGTAAGCCAAATTATTAATACAATAAGTTATGTATTGATTGCGTTTGTAGCAATATCATTAATAGTATCTTCAATAATGATAGGTATTATAACATATATATCTGTATTAGAAAGAACAAAAGAAATTGGAATTTTAAGAGCAATTGGTGCATCTAAAAAAGATATTTCAAGAGTATTTAATGCAGAAACTTTGATTATAGGTTTAATATCAGGGCTTATAGGAATAGGAATTACAGTATTATTAACACTTCCAATAAATAGTATGATTTATGCTGTAACAGGAGTTAAAGTAGTAACTGCTGTACCATTTAAAGCAGGAGTTGTATTAGTTCTTATTAGCATGTTCTTAACAATTATTGCAGGTTTAATTCCAGCAAAAATTGCAAGTAAAAAAGATCCAGTAATTGCATTAAGAACAGAATAAAAATAGATGGGTTGAAAATTAATACCTAAAATGAAAGATAATATTGAATTATAAAGAGAAAAGAGCATAATGTCAAGAAAAGACTTTATACTCTTTTTGTTATATATATTGGATAATACATAATAACATCTACATGAGATTTAAGATATTATCAATAACCAAATCAATCATAACATCATAATTTAAATCTTTATGTTTATGATAAACAATCTCATGGCACAAATCATCAATTAAATGGATAGCAATGTGTACTTTTTCATCAAGATTACTTGAATTAAAACCATTTTTTAATAATACATTAGATATATTTTTTGTCATAGCCATTTCATTTTCTTGAAAAAACTCGGCAATCTCTTTATCAGAATGAGTCATAGACATAATTTCTTCATGTGCAATTTGTGAAAGTTTGTGGTTTTCAATAAAAGCATTAATCATATTTCTTAAAATTTTATCAAGATTATTTTTATCAATTTTTATAGTAGTAGTAATATATAACATAGGATAGAATATGTCACTAGCATACTTTTTAATACCTTCAACTAAAATATCGTGTTTATCTTTGAAATATTGATATACAATTCCAGTAGAAACACCAGCAGCTTTAGCAATTTCAGCAGTATTAGTGTTATAATATCCTTTTTCACAAATTAATTCAAAACCAGCTTTTATTATTTTTTCTTTTTTTTCAATAGAACGCTTTTGAACAGGTTCTCTAATTTCGTTTGAACTCATTTTTTTGTCCTTTCTTAAAATAAGAATAATATTTACAAGCTATTATAATAGTAAAAAAAGTAAATGTCAATTGTAAAAGAATGCATAATTATTTACTATAATAAGAAATTAATATAAATAACAATATGTATTAATCATTTTTTATCATAATACTGCAGAAAAATGAATATATTAATAATGGCGAAAAATCTTTACAATAAATTTATAACAAAAATGTTGAAAAGTGTATTTTGTTATGTTAAAATACTTATTGAAAATATGAAATAAATTACTACAATATGATAAAATAAAACAAGGAAACGAAGGAGGAAAATATGAAAACAAAAATAAAAAATTTTAAAAATAAACAAGGTGGAATTACGCTTGTAGCCTTGGTTATAACGATTATTATATTGTTGATATTAGCAACAATATCAATACAATCATTAACCAATACAGGATTATTCCAAAAAGCCAACGAAGCTAAAGATAAAACTAAAAATGCAACAGAAAATCAAGCAAAGACTCTAAATGAATATGAAGACGCTATGAATGAATATCTTTCAAATTCAACAGCTGTTAAGGAACAATTTAAAGGAAAAACAGTAGAAGAAGCAATAAAATATGCAGACCTATTAAGTAAAGATAATAATATAGAACTAAAAGATGCTAAAAATAATAAGATAATAATACCAGCAGGATTTAAAGTAGTATCAGATGATACAACAAATAATGCAAAGACGGTTGATAAAGGAATAGTAATAGAAGATATGACGAACACTACAACGAAAGGAAGTCAATTCGTGTGGGTACCAGTAGGAACGATAACAAAAGAAGATGGATCAACAATAACTATAAGTTTAAATAGATACTCATTTGATGAAAATGGAAATTCTACTGCAAAAAATGATGAAATTATAGAAACATACTTTCAGGAATTAGAAAATACAGATAAAGGAAATATTGGAGCAAAAAATATAACAAACTTTAAAAATAGTGTAGCCACAAATGGAGGATATTATATAGGAAGATATGAGGCAAGAACTAATATTATTAGAACTTCCAATAATGATACTTTAACAAAAGTAACAGAAAAAAGTAATGATAATATTTATACATTTGTAACACAATCTCAAGCTTCAGAACTTTCAAAAGATATGTATCAAAATGAAAATTTTACCAGTGATTTGATAAATAGTTATGCATGGGATACAGCAATTTTATATATTCAAAATTCTACAGAAGAAAAAAGTTATGCAAAACAAACGAGTTTAAATTCAGGTTCTATTGCTAATAATGGAACAAATAATTTAAACGACAATAATAAAATTGATGTAAAGTGCAATATATATGATATGTCAAGTAATGTTTATGAATGGAATACTGAAACATCACTTTATGAGAATAACTCTTGTGTTTACAGAGGAGGCAGTTTTGATTTCAATATTCCGTATACTAGTACACGTAGTATTGGAAATACTCAAGGATATGGAGGACATGTTGGTTTTAGACCAATTTTATATATAAAATAAAGTACAAAGGAGAAAAGTTTAATGAAAAAAATAAAACCAGAAAACAAAGGTATAACATTAATAGCACTAGTAATAACAATTATTATATTATTAATATTAGCAACAATATCAATACAGTCATTAACCAATACAGGATTATTCCAAAAAGCCAACGAAGCTAAAGATAAAACTAAAAATGCAACAGAAAATCAAGCAAAGACTCTAAATGAATATGAAGACGAATTAAATAAATATATATCAGAAACAAAAGAATATAAATTAGCAGATAAGGTTAAAGTAGGAGATTATGTAAAATATGAACCAGATACAGCCAGCACAGATTCTATTTTACAAGAATTAGAAACATATTCTGGTTCAGATGCAAATACAACATCAACATTAACACAAGAAAAAGATTTAAATTGGAGAGTTTTAGATATTCAAAATGCACAAGTAAGATTAATAAGTGAAGTACCAACAACTTCAGAAATAGAATTAAAAGGATTTAATGGTTATAATAATGCAGTAAAATTATTAGATAATGCATGTAATGTATTATACAATAATTCAAAATTAGAAAATAAAGTACAAAATTTAAAAATTGAAGATATAACAGACTATATAAATGAAAAAGATTATTCAAAGTTTAAGAAAGAGTATGGAAGTACAAATTTTTCAACAAGTAAATATTATCCTAATATATTATTGAAAGAAAAAGAACAAAAAGTAAATGGAATTGAAGGAAATAAGCTAGGAATGAGCCAACAAGACGAATATATAAAACAAACAGAAGAGACAGAAGCCGATGAATTAGAACTTAAATATACATATTGGGAAAAAGAAATGGACGAATCTGATTTTACAAATAGTAAATATTATGAATTATTTATAAAAAAAGGAGAAAATAAATATAAAAATTATTGGATTTCATCACGATGTTTAACAATTAATTCAGATTTCGGTTGCTATTTTATACGTGAAGTTGAAAACGGTTCATTGAAAGCTGATGATTTATGCGGAACTAGTGGATATCAATCGCCGCTTTTATATGCTTTTCGACCAGTAGTCACTCTAAATTCAAATGTCAAAATAGACAATACAAATTCAGGAGACGGAAGCACAGCAGAACAAGCATATGCAATAAAATAGTAATTCATAAATATAATAAAATAAAAAGGTAAAAAATGCCGAAAATTAAAATGAGAAATACAAAAACTCATTAATTTTCGACATTTTTTATTGTTATAAAAAACACATGAAAAATCTTTCATATTACTATTGACAACAATATAATATGAATATATAATAATTTTAAAAATATGAAAAAAATTTCACATTAAGGAGGAGTTATGGAAAAAATAGTAGAACTAAAAAATGTAAGCAAAACTTACAAAATAGGAGAAAGTGAATTCAAAGCACTAAAAAACATAGACTTAGAACTAGACAAAGGAGAATTTGTAGTAATCCTTGGACCTTCAGGAGCAGGAAAATCAACACTACTAAACCTAATAGGAGGAATGGACACACCAACAGAAGGAAGTATAAAAATTGATGGAGAAGAAATTTCAAAATACACAGAAAGTAAATTAAGTGAATACAGAGCAGAAAACATAGGATTTATATTTCAATTCTACAACATATTGCCAACACTAACAGTACTAGAAAACGTAGAACTAGTAAAAGACATAGTAAAAAATGGAAATGACAGCAAAGAAGCAATAAAAGCAGTAGGGTTAGAACAACACATGAACAAATTTCCAAACCAACTATCAGGAGGAGAACAACAAAGAGTATCAATAGCAAGAGCAATTGCAAAAAATCCAAAATTATTATTATGTGATGAACCAACAGGTGCACTAGACTCTAAAACAGGAGTTGAAGTTTTAAAATTACTAAAAAAACAATGTGACGGAAACAATGGAGCAAACACAGTTATTATAGTAACACATAACAGTTTATTTGTAGACATAGCAGATACTGTAATAAGAGTAAAAAATGGAGAAATAGAAAGTGTTACAAAAAATGAGAATCCTAAAAATATTGACGAAGTAAAATGGTAATATATGACAAAATACGACAAAGAAATGAGACATTTTTAGATTGTCCCTAGTGTCTCAAAAAAGGAGGAATGTAATAAAAAATGAAAAAATTAAGCAAAAAAAGATTAAGAGATATAAGACAAAACAAAATGCAATTCTTCAACATATTCATAATGGTATTTTTAGGAGTATTTGTATTTGCAGGAATACATGCATATATGGATGGAATGGATAAAAGTGCTGATAAATATTATAAAGACAACAATTTTCAAGATATATGGTTATCAGGAGAAAATTTTAGCAATGAAGATTTAGAAAAAGTAAAAAATACCGAAAATGTTAAAGATGCAGAAAGATTACTAACAATAAATACAGAACTTGAAAACAAAGAAGATGTAACATTAGAAACAAACTTTATAGAATCAAACAATATTTCAAAAATGTATGTTGTAGAAGGTGAAGAATTTAGTAAAGACAAAAAAGGAGTATGGTTTGACAGTTATTTAGCTAAAAATTTAGATTTAAAAGTTGGAGATGAAATAACAGTTACATATCAAAATATGAAAATAACAGAAAAAATACTAGGTCTAGTAAATACACCAGACCATGTATACTTTGTAAAAGATGACACAGAAATATTTCCAACACATAAAAATTATGGATTTATGTATTTATCAATAAATGAATTACCAGAAGGAATGCCACAAATCTTTAATCAAGTAATAATTGACATAGATAACACAGACAAACTACAAGAAACAAAAGCAGATTTAGAAAATAACATAAAATCAGCAATAGCAGTAACAGACAGAAAAGCAAGTGCATCTTATCAAGGATATAATTCAGAAATAGAAGAAGGAACAACATATTCAAGTGTATTTACATTTTTATTCTTATTTATAGCAGTATTATCAGTAACAACAACAATGAACAGATTTGTAAAAAAACAAAGAACACAAATAGGAACACTAAAAGCACTTGGATTTAAAAACAGAAAAATAATAAACCACTATGTAGGATATGGATTTATAATAAGCCTAGTAGCTAGCATAGTAGGGCTTTTAGTAGGAAGATATGCATTAGGAACTTTCTTCTTAAATATGGAAATGAGTTATTTTGAAATTCCAGTATACAACACAGTATTAATTCCAGTTGTGTACATATTAGCAATAGCAGTAGTGGTTTTAATAACACTTGTAACATACTTATCATGTAGAAGTATATTAAAAGAATCAGCTGCTGAAGCCTTACGATTAGAAATACCAAAAGTTAAAAACACAAAATTTGATTTAACAACAAAAGGAATCTTCAAAAAAGCATCAATTTCTACAAGATGGAATTTAAGGGATGTTGGAAGAAACAAAGGAAGAAGTATAATGGCGATTGTAGGAATTACAGGATGTACAATGCTTATGTTATGTGCATTTGGAATGATGGACACAATGAAATCATATTTGAGTTGGGAATTTGATAAAATAAGCAATTTTGAATACAAACTTTCACTTTCAAACAATTACACAGATGAACAATTTGACAATATAACACAAAAATATGGCAAAGAAACAAGCCAAACATTTGGAATAGAAATCAAAAATAATGACAAAAAAGAAACAAATACTTTAACAGTAAATGACGCACCAAACAAATTAAAATACACAAATCACAATAAAGAATATATGGATTTAAAAGATAACGGAATTTACATTACAGAAAAATTATCAGAAAAATATGGCTTACAAGTTGGAGATGAAATTACTTGGCACATATTTGGAGACGATAATTGGTACACTTGTAAAATTGTAGGATTAAATAGAGATCCACAAAATCAACAATTAAATATGTCAAGAAAATATTTTGAGTTACTAGGACTAACATATAGAGCAGATGTAGTATATACAGACGAAGATTTAAGTAACACAAAAACAATTGACGGAGTTGATACAATCCAAAGTTTAACAACATTAAAACAAGGAATGGAAAGCATGCTAGAAACAGTCCAAACAATGATAGTTTTATTAATTGTTGTATCAGCAATTTTAGGATTTGTAATAATCTACAATCTAGGAATATTATCATTTACAGAAAAACAATATCAATTTGCAACATTAAAAGTATTAGGATTTAAAGATAAACAAATAAAAAATATATTTGTAAAACAAAATTTATGGCTAACCATAGTTGGAATTATTTTAGGATTACCACTAGGATTTTGGATGTTAGATTATATATTTAAATCAGCACTTGGAGATAATTACGATTTTAATGCATATATAAAACCAACTTCTTATTTGTATGCAGTAGTAGGAAGCCTTATAGTTTCTATTATTGTAAATAAAGTACTTTCTAGAAAAGTTAAAAAAATAGATATGGTAACAAGTTTAAAAGGAAATGAATAAAATTGGGAAACATAGTTTTATTAGATGATTTAACAATAAATAAAATAGCAGCAGGTGAAGTTATAGAAAGACCTGCAAATGTAGTAAAAGAGCTAGTAGAAAATTCAATTGATGCAGGAGCGGACAACATAGTAATTGAAGTAAAAAATGGAGGAAAAACATTTATAAAAATTACTGACAATGGAAAAGGCATTAGACAAGATGATATGGCAATATCTCTAGAAAGACACGCTACAAGCAAAATACGAAAGGTAGAAGACCTAGAAAAAACATATACAATGGGGTTCAGAGGTGAAGCATTAGCAAGTATAAGTGCAATATCAACTTTGACAATGCAATCTAAAACAAAAGATGAATTTACAGGAACTAAAATTGTTGCAAAAGCAGGAAATATAATAGAATCAGAAGAATGTGGAATGCAAGTTGGAACAACCATTTTAGTAGAAAATTTATTCTTTAACACACCAGTAAGATATAAATTTTTAAAGCAAGATGCTACAGAATTCAGATACATAAAAGAGTGGGTTCAAAAAGTAGCACTTGTGAATCCTAATATATCATTTAGATTATTAAATGATGGAAAAAATATATTCTTTTCTAACGGAAATGGCAATATTTTAGATATTATATACTTAATGTATGGCAAAGAAATAAAAGAAAATTTGCTAGAAGTAAACTACGAAAGTGATAATATAAAAGTAACAGGTGTTATAGGAAACACTTTAATTTCAAGAGATAATAGAAAAGAACAGATAATATTTTTGAATAAAAGAAATATCAAAAATAATGTATTAATAAATAGTGCAGATCAAGCATTTAAGGGAGCAGTAGGTATTGGAAAATATGGATTTTATATTTTAAATTTGGATATGCCAGCAAACTTTTATGATGTAAATGTTCATCCAACTAAAATGGAAGTTAGATTTAAAGATGAAGATAAAATATACAAAGTTGTATATCATGCAATAAAAAGTACTATGCTTAAATTTGAGTTTTTGGGAAATAATGAAAATGAAGAGCATAATGAAGAATATATCGAAAATGAGTATGAATTTTTAACAAATGAATATTCCGAAAAAAGTTCAAATTCAAAAAGTGAAAATCAAGAACAAAAAGAAACTGAACACAATATAATAGCAAATATAAATTCAAAAAATGAATTACGAAAAAGAGAAGAAGCAAGAACAGTAAAATATAAGTATATAGGAATATTATTTAGAACATTTATAATAATAGAAGTAGAAAACGAAATATTCTTAATAGACCAGCATGCAGCACATGAAAGAGTGCTATATGAAAAAATAAAAGAAAATTACAAGAAAAAAGTTAGTCAAAATAGTCAAATGATGCTAATGCCAGAAGTTATAAATTTAACACATAGAGAAATGGAATTTGTAAAAAATAATATAGAAATATTTAAAAATACAGGCTTCGACATAGAAATATTTGGCGAAAATTCAGTTAAAATAAATGGAATACCAGACTTAGAATATAAAGCAAAAACTCAAAATATTTTTATGGATATTTTAGATGAAATGTTAACAAATGAAAGAACTTCAATAAAAGATGTTGAAGAAAGATTTATTGCAACAGTTGCATGCAAGGCAGCGGTTAAAGCAAATATGGATTTAAGTGTGCAAGAAGTTGAAAATTTGATACAAAGTTTATTAAGTTTAAACAATCCATACACTTGCCCACATGGAAGGCCAACTACTATAAAAATCGATAAAGATTTTATAAAAAAACAATATATTATCAAATGAATATAATAAAAATAAAAGAAAAGAGATAAAATTATGCAAATATTTTTAGGTTTAGCAATACCATTTTTAGGAACGGCACTAGGAGCCGCAATGGTATTCTTAATGAAAAAAGAAATGAATAAAAAAGTAGAAAAAATCTTATTAGGATTTGCATCAGGAGTAATGATAGCAGCATCAGTGTGGTCACTATTAATACCATCAATAGAAATGGCAGAAACACAAGGAAAAGTTGCTTGGATTCCAGCAGCAATAGGATTTTTGTTAGGAATTGTATTTCTTTTAGTATTAGATAGTGTAGTTCCACATATGCACTTGGAAAGTGAAAAACCAGAAGGAATAAAATCAAAATTGAAAAAAACAACAATGATGGTATTTGCAGTAACATTGCACAATATACCAGAGGGAATGGCAGTCGGAGTAACATTTGCAGGAGCACTAGCACAGAATGCAGGAATTACAATGGCCGGAGCTTTTGCATTAGCTATAGGAATTGCAATTCAGAACTTTCCAGAGGGGGCAATTATCTCAATGCCATTAAAAAGTGAGGGAGTATCAAAGCCAAAAGCTTTTTTATATGGTGCTTTATCAGGAATTGTTGAACCAATTGGTGCAGTCATTACAATACTTCTTACAAATGCAGTGGTTCCAATTTTGCCATATTTATTATCTTTTGCAGCTGGTGCAATGATTTATGTTGTTGTAGAAGAATTAATACCTGAGTCACAAGCAGGGGAACATTCAAATATTGGTACTATTGGTGTTGCAATTGGATTTACGATTATGATGATATTAGATGTTGCTTTAGGATAAAAGTTTGCATCATATAGTATCACTTAGAAAGGTAAACCAAAAGTTGAAAATTATGTAAATTTGTTGTATAATATAATAAACATCCTTGAGGCATGGATGAAAAAATGTCTTAATGCATATGCAACCCGTATTAGTAATTACTAAAGGAGGATAATTTATGAATATTTCACGGGAGAATGAAACAAATAATATTGAATCAGAATTAAAAAGAAGAATTAAACAATGGGCTGAACAGGAAGGATTGGAGGTTCCAAAAGATTTTGAACAAATTGCAGAATTGACAAAAATAAAATATTCAGTTAAACCTAAAAACTGGAAGAAAAATGAAGGCACTTTTGAATGTTACACAGAGGACAACAAAAAAGTTTTAGTTACTTTATTAAATAGAAATGTTTGTGATGGTTTTTCAAGGATTTGCATAACTGAAGGATATGTAACTAAAATATATCTTGTTCAAAAAGATCAGAAACTGGGCGTAAGTGTTAGTTTAGAAGAAAAAATAATCAAACGTGAGGACACCAACCTTAAAATATCATATAGTAAAGCTGGTATTCAATTAGCTTTAAAAACAGGCTTTCGATTTAGAGTGTTAGTAACAATAGATTCAACTAAAGAAGTAAAGGAGGATTTTAAGGGGTTAGCTCAGATTGAAGAATATCTTTTAGAAATACATGTTCCGACACAAAAGGAAGAAATTCTTTATAGAATTAATGAAGTTTTAGAATCTACAAATCCTGAAATGTTTAAAGAATTAACTATCACTGTATTTTAAGCAACGTGAAATGAAATTTTTTTAAAAGCAAAGCTAGGCTTTTAAAAACGAAAACAAGTTAAGGGGAAAACCTTAGCTTGTTTTCGTTTTATTATATTAAGGACTTATTGCTATTTAATTCTTTTTTTGTTAAAATATAAATATAAAAAAGTTAATATGGAAAGGTAGAAATAAAAATGAAAAAAAGGGTAGTTTTTTTTATAACAATGATAATAATATTTACAAGCTTTTTAATGTTTAGTAATAAAATACAGGCGACAGATAAAACATTAAATAGTAGTATAGAAGTAGAAAAAACAGAAATAAAACAAGGAGAAGAAACATCCATTATACTAAAAATAGATAGTGATGAACAAATTAATGCATTTCAAGCAAAAATAAACTATGATAACAATATTTGGGAAGAACTAGATGAGAATAGTTTTGAAACTAAAAAAGGCTGGGAGAGCTTAAAATATAATAAAGAAAATAATGAATTTATTGTAATTAACAAACAAGAAGAAACTAACAAAGAAATATTAAAAATAAACTTAAAAGCTAAGAATAGTGCAAGCGTTGGAAAAACAGAAATAACAATAGATGGAATAACAGCATCTGACAGCAAAACAGAATTTGAAAATGAAAAATTATCAAAAGAAATTTCAATAAAAGTAAATGAAAGTTTAATAGAAAAACCATCAAATCCTGGAAATACAATTGAAAACACAACCGGAGACAATACTAATAATACTGTTGAGAATACAACAACAGGAAACATAACAGATAATACAGTTGGAAACACAACGACAGAAAATACAACAGGTAACACAGTAAAAAATACAACAATCGATAATACATCAAATAATACAACTGAAAATTTAGATAAAAATACAATAAATGATATTACAGAAAATAACTCAGTAAAAAATGAATTAGAAAACAATCAACAAAATAACATAATAAATTCAAACAAAAATAATTCAACAGATGAAAGCAAAAGTACAAATAAAACAGAAGAAAATCTACCAAAAATGTTTCCTAAAACAGGAGCAAGCAGAACAATATTATTAGTAATAATTATATTAGCAATATTGGCAATAATACTATACTATAAAAACAAAAAAATCGGAAAAACAATGATAATGCTTATAATATGTGGAATACTAATAAGCCAAAGCACAGTATTTGCAGCATCAGAAATATTTGTAGGAGACATAAATCAAAGTTCAGTTATAGATGATGAAGACATACAAATAATGCAAGAATATTTAATAAAATCAAAAAGTATAACATCATTAGAACAAGCAGACATGAACAGTGACAACAAATTAAGCATAATGGATTTATCATTATTAATAAAACAACAAAAAGAATGTCCTTATGACAAAAACAATGTAACAAACATAACATCATGGTCAGCAGTACCAATGGTTTCAAAAGAATTATTACAAAAACAAGGAGTAACAACAGGTGGGGAAGGCTGTCAATGGCCAATAGGAATGGCTATAAGTAAAGATGGAAAAACATTATTATATGGAACAGATGTAGGTGGAGTATACCGTTCAGAAGACGGAGGAAAAAACTGGGAGCAGTCAAATGCAGGACTACAATCAAGAGGAGTAGGAGCATTTTCTATAGACCCTAAAAATCCATCATACGTTGTAGCAGTTGGAATAAACGGTTCACCATTTAATACAAATGGACTATATATTTCAGAAAATGGAGGAAAGTCTTGGAAGTTTACTAAAATGATGTTAATAAAAGGTCACAGAGACATAAGAGAATCAATAGCTTATGATGAATCATCATATAATCAAGAAAAAAATAGATGTATGGTTGCATATTGGTCAACAGCATATGAAACAGAAGACAACTATTTAGAAGAAAACGAAAAAGGCCTATATAAAACAACAGACGGTGGTTATACATGGAACCATGTAAACAATGATTTAAGCGACGGAACAATAAAAATAAATCCATATACAGGTGATGTATATGTTTCAAAAAAAGACGGAATATATTATAGTTCAAATAAAGGCGAAAGTTTTGAAAAAATAATAGATGACACAATTACAGGATTAGATTTAACAGAACAAAAAGATCAAAAGATAAATGTTTATTATTGTAATAATGATGGAGTATATATTTCAAAAGACGGAAAAACTTTTGAAAAAATAGAATCAACTTCATATCCAACAACAGAACCAATGAACATAAAAGTAAGTCCATTAAATTCAAATAAGATGATAATAATAGATAGACAAGGAACATACCAAAATTATCCATATTATAGTACAGATGGTGGAAAGACATGGAAAAATTCAACATTATCAGATGAATTAAGCTTTATGCCTTACAATAACAGAATGAGCATTCCAATGTGGAGCCCAATTGAGGAAAATAAAGTATGGATACATACACAAGGCGATTATGCAAGTTCAAGTACAGATAGTGGAAAAACATTTAAATGGGATAGCAACGGAATTACAGGAATATTAAGTGGAGGAAATGTTCACTATAATGTATACAATCCAGATATTATATATTTTGGTTCACAAGATTATGATGGATGTGTAACAACAGATGGAGGCAAAACTTGGAAATATATTAGTATGTCAGGTTACAGATGGGGCGGATTCTGCTATGGAGGATATGCTGTAGACGAAAATACATATTTTGTTGGAGTATCAGACTCATGGCATAACCCAAGAAAATTAAAAATCACATTTGATGGTGGAAAAACAATTGTAGATACAGGAATGTATTTTACAAAAGAAAATATAAACACAGGAATAGAATCATCTTATCAATCACCAACAAATCCAAAAGTCCTATTTGCCTGTGATTTAAGAAGTGATGATGGCGGACATACTTGGTCTAAAATGAATGGATGTATAAATGTTTATACACACAACCCAAAAGGGCAAAAAGAATTATATGGAATGGACGAAACTGGAAAATATATTGTAACATCTTATGATGATGGAAAGACTTGGAAAAAAGTAAACAATACAGAATTTATACCAAATCCTAAATATGAATCAGCACATATATTAGATGTAGCATATGACTGGAAAAATGAAGTAGCATATGCTGCATGTGAAGGTGGATATTTATATAAAACATCAACAAAAGATGGTAGTGTAGAATGTGTTTTAAATAGATATGTTGAAGAATATAAAAGAGCTCCTGTAAACTTAAAAGGTGGCTATAGCATTTCAAAAGTTGCAGTAGACCCAATAGAACCTAATATAATTTATTGTGGTGGTGCAGGAAATACATTTTTAAATGACTGTGCATTATACCGTTCTGTTGATGGAGGAAAGGCTTTCCAAGTTATAACAAGTAATACAACAAATTCTATTGTAAAACAGGGAAGACAAGGAGGATTTGAAACAAATTCTCTAGAAGTTAATCCTAAAACAGGAGAATTACTATTTGCGGGAGGATGTTTTGGCATTAGCAAATTATCACCGCCATATAAAATTGATTTTTAGATAGAAAAGTATTATAATTAATTATATCAAGATAGTAGAAAATACTTAAGGAGGAAAGTACATGAATTTGATCTATTTTATTTTGTTTATCTGTGATGTTTTTGTTTATTCTCTTATTATTAAGAGATTAATTGAAATATTAACAGATAAAGATTATTCAAAAGCATGTCGGCTCTCTGCAGGGCTAGGGATTGCTGTAATGATTATTATAGCAATTGTTATTATAGCTTATTGTATAAGTCAAGCCCTGTAAAGGGCTTTTTTAATGTTAGCCTTGACAAACAATATACAAGAGAGTATAATGTTAACCGGAGTTAACAAAAAATAAAAGGAGAAAAAACATGATATCAAAATCATCAGAAGAATATTTAAAAACAATGTACATATTAAAGCAGCAAAATGGAAACATACGAGTAACAGACATCGCAAAAAAAATGAACTGTACAAAACCAAGTGTAAACAAAGCAATTTACAATTTAAAAGACAGTGGACTGCTAAACTATGAATCATATGGAACAATAGAACTAACAGAAAAAGGGGAAGACTTAGCAAAGAAAATTCTAGAAGCATACGACATAGTATATGTATTTTTAAAAGATGTACTAAATTTAGAAGAAAAAGAAGCCGAAAGCGAAGCGGAAAAAATAAAATTAGCAATAACGGATAAAACAATAAACAAATTGGCAAAATATGTGCATAAAGAACTAGGACTAACAAACTTAGACTGTGATTATGATATCAATAAAGAAAAGTGCAGATGTTGCACACGAAGAACAATGTCAATAGGGACGGGCCCTTCTGACAGATAATAAATAAAACTTGTCAAAAAGGGGCGTCCCTATTGACAGAAAGAAAGGATTTAAAACAATGATTGAATTATTAGAAATAAAAGATTTACATGTAAACGCAGGAGAAAAAGAGATATTAAAAGGAATAGATTTAGATATTAAAAAAGGAGAAATCCATGTAATAATGGGACCAAATGGTTCTGGAAAAACAACAACAGCAAATGCAATATTAAATAACCCAGAATATACAAAAACAAATGGAACAATAATATTTGATGGCGAAGATATTACAGAATCAAGAACTGATGAAATTGCAAGAAAAGGAATATTTATGTCATTCCAATTACCAGAAGAAATACCAGGAGTTTCAGTTACAAACTTCTTGAAATATGCAAAAAATAAAATAACTAGACAACCTGTTAAAATATTTCAATTTAAAGACGAATTGAAAAAATATATGGAAGAATTAAATATGAATCCTAAAAACATGGAAAGAAGCTTAAATGTTGGATTTTCAGGTGGAGAGAAAAAGAAAAATGAAATTTTACAAATGCTTGTATTAAATCCAAAACTTGCTATTCTTGATGAAACAGATTCAGGACTTGATGTAGATGCAATAAAGACTGTTTCAAAAGGTATTGAAATGTTTAAAAATGAGAATAATGCTGTTTTAATTATTACTCATAATACTAAAATTTTGCATAGTTTAAAGGTTGATTATGTTCATGTTTTGGTTAATGGAAAAATTGTTAAAACAGGTGGACAAGAATTAGCTTCAGAGATTGAAGAAAAAGGGTATGCACAATATAAATAACATTATATAATAATAGAAAGGTTCCCAGTCAAAAAGACGGCTGGGAACTGGGGTGAAAAATCTTACTTTCTTAGAAAAATTTTTAAAATAAAAAGAATTGAGAATTTTAGACAGCAGTAAATTGCAAGTGTAAAAAGGAAAACAAAGATTATCTTTATATAATTTTCCTCTGTATTTGTTAGAGGATAAGAATTTAATACTGCTATATAAAATATTAATGCTGCGATTAGGGTAATTAGCCCAATTAGACCATATAGCCGTGCCTGTTCTAAAAAGTGATTTTTCTTCATAATGAAAACCCTCCTTTAATTTTTATAATAATATTATAAAGCAATTTAATATAAAATACAAGTTGTCAAAAAGGGGCGTCCCTATTGACAAGAAAGGAAAATATAATAAATGTCAAAAACAAAACTAGATGAAATAAATAGAAATATCTATGATATAAAAAACAAAGACGAATACGACTTCAAAATAAAAAAAGGTTTAACACCAGAAATTATAGAAGAAATCTCAAAACAAAAAAATGACCCAGACTGGATGAGAGAATTCAGACTAAAAGCATTAGAAGTATATAACAATTTAGAAATGCCAACATGGGGACCAGATTTATCAGAATTGAATATGGATGAAATCGCAACATATGTAAGACCAAAGTCAAAATTAAATAGTTCATGGGATGACGTTCCAGAGGATATTAAAAATACATTTGACAAATTAGGAATACCAGAAGCGGAAAAAACATCACTTGCAGGTGTTGGTGCACAATATGATTCAGAAGTTGTTTACCATAGTATGAAAGAAGAATTAATAAAACAAGGCGTAATTTATACAGATATGGAAACAGCAGTAAGAGAATATCCAGAACTAGTAAAATCACACTTTATGAAATGTGTACCTGTAAATGACCACAAATTTGTTGCATTACATGGAGCAGTATGGTCAGGTGGCTCATTTGTATATGTGCCAAAAGGAGTAAAAGTAGATGTTCCATTGCAATCATATTTCAGACTAAACTCACCAGAATCAGGACAATTTGAACACACATTGATAATTGTAGAAGAAGGAGCAAGTTTACACTTTATTGAAGGATGTTCAGCGCCAAAATACAATAAAGTAAATTTACACGCTGGATGTGTTGAATTATATGTAGCAGACAATGCTTATTTAAGATATTCAACAATAGAAAACTGGTCAAAAAACATGTTAAACCTAAATACAAAAAAAGCAATAGTAGGAAAAAATGCAAAAATGGATTGGGTATCAGGTTCATTTGGATCAAAAATATCAATGTTATATCCAATGAGCATATTAAATGGGGAAGGTGCAAAAACAGAATTTACAGGAATATCATTTGCAGGTGGAGGACAAAACCTAGATAATGGCTTCAAAGTAATTCATAACGCACCAAACACATCAAGTGTAGTAAATGCAAAATCAATATCAAAAAACGGTGGAAAATGCACATATAGAAGTTTAGTAAGAATAAATGAAAATGCAAAAAATTCAAAATCATCAGTATCATGTGAATCACTTATGTTAGATGACATATCAGTTTCAGATACAATACCAACAAATGATATAAGAACAGATGAAGTTGAATTTTCACATGAAGCAAAAATTGGTAAAATAAGTGATAAAACAATATTCTATTTAATGAGCAGAGGATTATCAGAAGAGGATGCAAAAGCTATGATAGTAAGAGGATTTGCACATCCGATAGCAAAAGAATTACCAGTAGAGTATGCAGTTGAAATGAATAATCTTATTAATCTTGAACTAGAGGGGGCAATAGGATGATAAAATTAAATGAAACACCAGTTAGAACAGCAAAAAACTTCAGAATAAATAGTATAAAACTAGAAAATATTGAAGTTCCAGAGGTTATACCAACATTTGAAAATGTAACAATAATTGGTGACACATCTAAAATAAATATAGAACAAAATGCAGATAATACAAATACAGATTTAGTTTATGGTTTAAGTGAAGAACTTACAAATCAAGTAAAACACGGAGCAAATCAAAAAATAAAATTAAACATAAATAATACTCAAAATAAAAAAGAAAAAACAGAAGCGGAAATAGATTTTAAATTTGATGATGAAAATGCTGCATTAATAGACAACATAGAAATTACTGCAAATGAAAACACAAAATCAACAGTAATAATAAAATACACATCAAACCAAGAAAATGAAAGTTATCATAATGGAATAATAAAATCAAAAGCTGAAAAAAATGCAGAATTAAATATTATATTGGTTAATTTAATGAATACAAAATCAAATAACTTTTTAGCAATTGAAAATGAGTTTGAAGAAAATGCAAAAATCAATTATACAATTGTTGACTTTGGCGGAAAACACAGCATTACAAATTATTATTCTAATTTATTAGGTGACAATTGCGATAATCAACTAAACACAATTTATTTAGGAAAAGAAAACCAAGTTTTTGACTTAAATTATATAGGTGAATTAAGAGGTAAGAAATCTAATATTGATATAGAAGTTCAAGGAGCTTTAAAAGATACATCTAAAAAACATTTTAAAGGAACAATTGATTTCAAAAAAGGTTGTAAGAAAGCTACAGGAAATGAAAATGAAGCTTGTATGCTATTATCAGATACAGCAAAATCAATAGCTTTACCAATGTTACTTTGTTCTGAAGAAGAGGTTGAGGGTAATCATTCAAGTTCTGCTGGGAAAATTGGCGAAAAAGAATTATTCTATATTATGAGTAGAGGATTTGAACTTAAAGAGGCTATGAAGTTAATGGTTAGAGCTAGATTTAATCAAATACTAGAAAAAATTGAAAAAGAAGAATTAAGAGAAGAAATTTTACAAGAAATTGATAAAAGATTAGATTAAAAGAAAATGATTCATTTAAAAGAAAAAGGTGAGATAAAATGAATAATATAAAAAAAGATTTTCCATTACTAGAAAATGAAAACATCACATATCTAGACAGTGGAGCAACAACACAAAAACCAATAAAAGTTATAAAAGCAGTAGAAGAATTCTACCAAAAATACAATGCAAACCCACATAGGGGAGCATATTCATTAAGTGTAGAAGCAACTGAACAATACGAAAACACAAGAACAAAAATAGCAAAATTCATAAATGCAAAACACAGAGAAGAAATAATATTCTCAAAAAATGCAACAGAAAGCTTAAATTTAATTGCATATTCATATGGATTGGACAACCTTAAAAAAGATGATGAAGTAGTAATTTCAATAATGGAACATCATTCAAACTTAGTTCCTTGGCAAAAAATGACAAAGCAAACAGGTAGCAAGTTGAATTATATGTATATCAACGAAAACTATGAAATTACAGACGAAGAGATAGAAAGCAAAATTACAGACAAAACAAAAATCGTGGGAATTACACATGTTTCAAATGTTTTAGGAACAATAAACAATGTGAAAAAAATAATTAAATATGCACACAAAAAAGGTGCAATAGTAATAGTTGATGCATCACAAAGTATACCACATATGAAAATTGATGTTCAAGATTTAGATGCAGACTTTCTAGTATTTTCAGGCCATAAAATGCTTGCACCACTTGGAATAGGTGTATTATATGGAAAAAGAGAAATACTAAACAAAATGACTCCATTTTTAATGGGTGGAGATATGATAGAGTATGTTTACGAACAAGAAACAACATTTGCACCACTTCCAAATAAATTTGAAGCAGGTACACAAAATGTTGAAGGCGTAATTGGTTTAGGAGCAGCAATTGATTATATTGAAAATTTAGGATATGATAAAATACAAGAAATTGAACATGAAGTAATAACATATGCAAGACAAGAATTATCAAAACTAGATTATCTAACATTATACACAACACCAAATGAAGAAAATCATTCAAGTGTAATTTCATTTAATATTAATGGGGTTCATCCACATGATGTTGCAAGCATTTTGGATTCAGAAGGTGTATGTGTACGTTCTGGAAATCATTGTGCACAACCACTTATGAGATTCTTGGGTATTGATTCTACATGTAGAGCAAGTTTCTACATCTATAATACAAAAGATGATGTAGATAAGTTGGTTAAGGCACTTGATAAGGCTTATGGTATGTTTAAGAATTATATAAAATAATAAAAAAAATATTGACTATTAAGTAAATATATATTATAATCTTCTTGGTTGGAAAGTTGACCTTCTTCAGGCATAAGTGCATAGACTAGTAAGTCTATGTTATATGCTTGCTAATCTATGCATTTATGTCTTTTATGACTTAAATGTAAATCTCGAAAGAAGGAGGTTAACAGCTATGGAGTTAATAAAGATTTTATTAATAATATTAGCTTTCTTTTTAGGACTATCGTTTCTAGTACATATTTGCTCAAAAAAGAGATATGCATTAAAATATTGTTCAAAAAAAAGAAAAATAGAGATTTATCCCACAGATAAACCTCACCCAACCAATAGATAAGGGCTATGCTCTTATCTTTTATATTATTATATTAACACTAATTTATAAAATTGTCAATAAATTAATAAAAAAAGAAAGGTAAATTTCAATGGACGAGTTAACAGATGTTTACAATGAACTAATAATGGAACACAGTATGAATTCATACAACAAAAAGAAACTAGAAAATGCAGACTACTGTGAGGTAGGGCATAACCCAAATTGTGGAGATGAAATAACATTACAATTAAAATTAAATGGAAATAAAATAGAAGATATGGCATTTTCAGGACATGGATGTGCAATATCACAAGCATCAACATCAATAATGATAGATACATTAAAAGGCAAAACTGTTGAAGAAGCAAAAGAGATTATAAAAACATTTATAGAAATGATAAAAAGAGAGACGACTGATGAGGAAGAACTAAAAAAATTAGAAGATGCAATTGCTTTTAAAAATGTGTCTAATATGCCAGCAAGAGTTAAATGTGCACTTTTAGCTTGGCACACTATTGAAGATATGTTAAATAAAAATGATAGCACAGGAACTGGAAATATAAATTGTTGTCATTAAAAATCAAACAAATAAATAAAAGTTGTCAAAAAGGGGCGTCCCCATTGACAACTTGTCAATAGGGACGCCCCTTTTTGACAACTGGAGGTAAAAATGGAAAACAAAAAAGTATTATTAGGAATGAGTGGAGGAGTTGACAGTTCAGTATCAGCCCTACTACTAAAAAAAGAAGGATATGAAGTAATAGGAACAACACTAGAACTATTTGCAGGAAGCAGTTGTTGCAACATAAACACATACATAGATGCAAAAAACGTATGCAAATCAATAGGGGTACCACACTTTACTTATAACTGCAAAGAACAATTCAAAGACTATGTAATAAATGATTTCATAGACTGTTACGCAAATTGCAAAACACCAAATCCATGTATAGAATGTAACAAATATATGAAGTTTGGAATCATGTGGGAAAAGGCAAAAGAACTAGGATGTAACTATATAGCAACAGGCCATTATGCAAAAACAGAATATAGTGAAAAATATGGAAGATGGGTGTTAAAAAAATCACAAGCAGGTAAAAAAGACCAAAGTTATGTATTATGGAATATTCCAAAAGAATTGATAGAACATGTATTATTTCCATTAGCAGACTTTACAGATAAAGAACAAATACGTGAAATAGCAAGAAAAAATGACTTAAAAGTAGCAAATAAACCAGACAGTGAAGACATATGTTTTGTGCCAGATGGAAATTACAAAAAATTCATTGAAACTAATTCAGATATAAAACCTAAAAAAGGAAATATTGTAAATTCAAAAGGTGAAATATTAGGAAAACATACAGGTCTATACAATTACACAATAGGTCAAAGAAAAGGACTAGGAATATCATATAAAGTACCATTATTTGTTTTAGGATTTAACAAAGCAAAAAATGAAGTAATAGTAGGAGAAGAAAAAGAACTATACAAAAAAGAAATTACAGTTACAGATATTAACTTATTATTAGTTGATAAAATAGAAGAGCCAATGGAAGTTGATGTAAAAACCAGATATTCATCAAAAGTTGCAAAAGCCAAAATTAAGCAAGACGGAGAAAATATCAAAGTAACATTTACCGAACCACAAAGAGCAATAACACCAGGTCAATCAGCGGTATTTTATGTAGGAGACATAGTTCTTGGAGGAGGAAAAATAAAATGTTAAATCAATTTTCAAGAACAGAATTATTGATAGGAAAAGAAGGAATAGAAAAATTACAAAACGCAAAAGTTGCCGTATTTGGAATTGGTGGAGTTGGCTCATTTGTAGTAGAGGGACTAGTAAGAGCAGGAGTTAGCAATTTTATATTAGTAGATGATGACAAAATTTGCTTAACAAATTTGAATAGACAAATAATTGCAACTAGAAAAACAATTGGAAAGCCAAAAGTTGAAGTTGCAAAAGAAAGAATTTTGGAAATAAACCCAAATGCAAATGTAGAAGTATATCAAGAATTTTTTATGCCAGATAGCAAAGAAATTTTAGATGATACAGTTGATTATATAGTAGATAGTGTGGACACAGTAACTGCTAAAGTTGAGTTAGTCGTAAGAGCTAATAAATTAAATATTCCTATTATTTCAAGTATGGGGACAGGAAATAAACTTGACCCAACAAGATTTGAAGTAACAGATATTTATAAAACTTCAGTATGTCCATTAGCAAAGGTTATGAGAAAAGAATTGAGAAATAGGGGAATAAAGAAACTTAAAGTTGTTTATTCAAAAGAAGAACCAATACGTCCATATGAAAATATTGAAAACAGTTGCAAAACAAATTGCATTTGCCCTCCAGGTACTAAAAGAAAGTGTAGCATTCGTAATCAGGTTCCTGGAAGCATATCATTTGTGCCATCTGTTGCAGGTTTGATTATTGCAGGAGAAATTATAAAGGATATAATTGGAAAAAATTAATAAAAAAATTTAAAAAATACTTACATAAAAACAAAAAATATGATATAATAGATAAGTCGCGCAGGTAAAACGTAAGTCCAGACAAGGACTTACGACTTTTTACGCCCAACCACAGGAAAAAGCTAGAAAATCTGGAAACTAACAAAATTCGGAGCAACTGACAAGACAACTGCAGACAAAATATAAAAAGAAAGAAGGAGAGAAAATTGGAAAAAGAAGAAAACATACTAGGAACAGAAAAAATAGGAAAATTAATAAGAAAATTTTCAATCCCATGTATAATATCCCTATTAGTAAACTCACTATATAACATAGTAGACCAAATCTTTATAGGGTGGGGAGTAGGATACCTAGGAAATGGAGCAACAAACGTAGTATTCCCATTAGTAATGATAGGATTAGCATTTTCACTAATGTTTGGAGATGGAGCATCAGCATATTTAAGCTTAAAGCTAGGAGAAAAGAAGAAAGACGAAGCAGCAAAAGGTGTAGGAAATGCACTATCAATCGCAACAATAGTATCAGTACTATTCTGTGCAATCACATTAATATTTTTACCACAATTATTAAATATGTTTGGATGCACAGAGGCATTAAAAGAATATGCATTAAAATATGGTTATGTAATAGCAATAGGATTACCATTTTCAATGATAGGAACAACATTAAACTCAATAATAAGATCAGATGGAAGTCCAAAATATTCAATGACAACAATGCTTGTAGGAGCAGTATTAAACACAATATTAGACCCAATATTTATATTTGTATTTAAAATGGGAGTTGAAGGAGCAGCAATTGCAACTGTAATAAGCCAAATTTTAGTATTTATACTAAATGCATTATATGTTAAAAAATTCAAATCAATAAAATTAAGTAAAGAAGCATTTAAAGTAAAAGCAAACGTAGCAAAAAAGGTTTCAATGTTAGGAATAAGCAGTTTTATAAACCAAATGAGTATAGTATTTGTAATGGCCACTGAAAATAATACACTTGGAAAATATGGAGCAGAATCAAAATTTGGAGCAGAAATACCAATTACAGTTCTAGGAATTGTAATGAAAATAAGCCAAATATTAAACAGTATTATAATAGGAATTGCAGCAGGAGCACAACCAATATTTGGATATAACTATGGAGCTAGAAAATTTGACAGAGTAAAAACAACATTAAAAATCGTATTAGGTTCAAGTGTTGTAATTAGTACAACAGCATTTATATTATTCCAAACAATACCAGATAAATTAATATCAATATTTGGTAGTGGAGATGCAAATTACATGGAATTTGCATGTATAGCATTTAGAACATACTTAATGCTTTGCATCTGTAACGGAATCCAAATTCCATCAGGAATATTCTTCCAAGCAATTGGAAAGAGCATAATAAGTGCAATACTTTCAATATCCAGACAAATTGCTTTTTTAATACCAGCAATGATTATTTTAGGAAAAATATTTGGAATACAAGGTGTTCTATTTGCAGGACCATTTGCTGATGGGTTAGCATTCATATTAGCAACAATATTCTTAATAAGAGAAATAAGAAATCTAAAACAAGGAAATGTAAAAGTAACAAACAAAGAAACTACAACAAACACAGAAAGCAAACTTTCAAAACATGTAGTTATAACAATTGCAAGAGAATATGCATCAGGTGGAAGATATATTGGAAAACTAGTTGCTGATAAATTAGGAATAAAATTATATGATAATGAATTTATTTCAAAAGTAGCAAAAGAAACAGGCTTATCTGAAGAATATATCGAAAACAATGAACAAAAAAGAGATGCCTTAGCAAGCTTAAACAATGGATATTATTCAGGTTTAAATAATAGTGATGAGCTATTTATAAAAGAATCTGAATTAATAAAAGAAGCAGCTGACAAAGAATCTTGCGTTATTGTTGGTAGATGTGCTGATTTCATTTTGGCTGGTAGAGAAAATGTCATAAATGTTTTTGTTTATAGTGATATGGAAGATAAAATCAATAGAGCTACTACATATTATGGCATGGATAAGGCTAAAGCTGAAAAAGAGATTAAGCGTATTGATAAATTAAGAGCAAATCATTATAAATATTATACTGAAAAAGATTGGGATAATCATTCTAATTATGACATTTGTATTAATAGTGATACTTTTGGAGTTGAAAAATCAGCTGATTTAATTTGTGAGTTAGTTGAGAGTAAACTTGAAATGGTAAAAGCATAAAATAAATAGCCTAGAACAAATTGAGATTCTAGGCTATTTTTATATTTTTAAAAAATTGAGCTTTGTATTGATTTTTACATATTAGTATGATATACTAACACTTGGCTGTTCAATGTGTTTTTTACATATTAACTGGCAAACCACGTTTGTGGATTCTCCATTTCCTATTTTTATTATACTCAAAATCTTTAAAAATGCCAAACAAAATATAAAGAATTAATATATTTTAAATTTTTTATAGTGTTTTATCAACTTTTATAAAGTTTTATAAGGTGGAGCGAACGTCGTAGTTATCTACAACTTTTTTCTCTCATAACGATTGATACAAATATCAATCAATTTAGTAAAGTATAGCATAATTTTTATAAATTGCAATAAAATTTATCTAAAAATTGAAATTTGAGAGATATAAAAATAATATGGATTTTTGCATATAATAGGGAAAGAGCCGAATCCTTAATGGAAACGGCTCTCCTTTTTTCAATTAAACAACAATTTTACAGTTCATCTTCCACAATTTTGCCTGCGAGACCGATGTAGCCAGAAGGAGTAAGAGCAAGAAGTGTTGACTTATCTTCATCAGAAATCACATCCAGAGATTTTATAAACTCCTGAATAGACTCCTTAGAAATATTCTTTCCTCTTGTCAGTTCCTTCAACTGATTGTAAGCATCAGGAATACCATACTTGCGAAGTACAGTCTGAATCGGCTCTGCTAAAACTTCCCACTTGCTGTCCAAATCAGAAGAAATCTTATCTGTGTTGACTGCAACTTTTTTCAAGCCACCGATTGTCTGCTCAATAGCCTGAATAGAATATCTAAATGCAAGTCCGATATTTCTCTGTAAAGAAGAATCGGAAAGGTATCTCTGCATACGAGAACGAAGAAGCTCATCAGAAAGTACAGAACAAATTCCGTTACCCATTTTGATATTGGCTTCGCTATTCTCAAAGCGAATAGGATTGACTTTGTGAGGCATAGTACTGCTACCAACCTCCGTTTTGACTGCAATCTGCTTAAAATACTCCATACTGATATACAGCCACATGTCCAAATCAAAGTCCATAAGAACATTGTTGAAATGGCGAATACCATCAAGAATATGGCAGACATAGTCGTGACTTTCAATCTGGGTTGTTACAGGATTAAACTCCAGTTCCAGATATTCCTCAATGAAACTCTTAGCTAGTACAGGCCAGTTTTCATTCGGAAATGCAACAGAAATTGCTGCATAGTTGCCTGTCGCACCATTGAATTTTACACAAGTCTTAATGGATTTGATATTTTCCAAAGACTTTTTCAAACGATACGAATAAACCGTCATTTCCTTGCCGATAGTGGTAGGTGTTGCAGGCTGTCCGTGTGTGTGTGCGAGCATAGCCGTATTAGCATGATTGATTGCAATTTCAGAAATCTTATCAATCAGCTGCTCAGCTGCAGGAATCCATACTTCCTTCAATGCAGTAGAAATCACGTTAGCATAAGAAGGATTAGTAATGTCCTCAGAAGTGCAACCGATATGCACGAAGCTGACAAGACTATCCATTCCCATTTCTTTGAGTTTTTCTGCTACAAAGAGTTCAACAGATTTCACATCGTGGTTGGTAACCGATTCGATTTCCTTAACTCTTACATAAGAGGCATAAGAAAAATCGGTATAAATCGCCATGATTTCGGGAAGTCTGTCAATGTCGAAGGCGTCCAAAATGTCTGAGCCGTTGACATTCTCCAGCAAGAACTTAAGCCAGAATACTTCCACCTTAACTCTGTTTTTTACCAGAGCATATTCGGAGAAGTAGGGAGCTAATTTCTCGGCAATCTGTGAGTACCGTCCATCCAAAGGACTTAACGCGAAGTGCTTTGCAGAAATATTTTCTGCTAAAATTGAGTTATCTCTTGTCATAAGGTAGTTCCCCTTTCTAAAAGTTATTTAACTATTGCCTTCCTAGTAGTGTTGCATAAATTTAGAAATTTAATAGTTATTGAGACATCAATATCTTATCACAATTTACATAAAAAGTAAATACGAAATGGCTAATTTTGAGGCTATTATTTACTTTTATTTCTAAAAAGCAAAAAATAAGCCGACTAAATCGACTTATATATTGTGAAATGATATTCACTTTTTGTTTTCTTCAAACTCACTTTTTGCAATACTTTCAAGTGGTTCGACGAAAACGCATTTTGGAGCGGGTAGCGAGAATCGAACTCGCGCAACCAGGTCGGAAGCATGGGATTCTACCACTAAACTATACCCGCATCAACATATTCATTATACAACAAAAATAACAAATATGCAAACAAAACAACAGAAATATTGCCAAAAAACAATTAAATAAAATTAACATTTTTCAATACAAACTCTTTACCATTCAAATAATTCAATACACCACTATCAGAAGAAAAATTAAACTTCAATTTATAACTACAAAGCATCTGATAAGACTTTTTAAAAGATTTATTAATATCATTTTTTCCATACTTACCATCACCAATAATAGGATAACCTAAATAAGCTAAATGAGCTCTAATTTGATGAGTTTTACCAGTCTCAATTTCAACATCCAAAAGAGAAGTATTATCCTTACGTTTTTCCAAAACAGAAAAAGAAGTAATAATTTTAACATAACACTTTTTAGGAACATCAGAAATATACACCATAGATTTTTTATTATCTTTAAACAAATAAGCTTCACATTTTTTATGTTGAACATTAGGCACACCATATACTAAAGCAAGATAATGTTTTTCAATTTCATGATTTTTAAATTTATCAAGAAGAATATTCAAAGCAACTTCATTTTTGGCAAATAAAATTAAACCTGTAGTATTTCTATCAAGTCTATGACAAGGCATAGGTTTAAAATTAGAAGTTTCATAATTTTTATGTACTACTGAAGTTAGAGAGTTTTCACCAGTAACCTCAATATTTGCTGGTTTATTTATAAGCAAAATATTATCATCTTCATATATTATATCTAATTTAACTTGACTTTTACTCTCCAACAATGAATCAGCTATATATACTAAAATTTCATCTCCTTCATAAACTGTTACATCTTTATTTACACGTTTTTCATTTATTTTTATATCTTTTTTCCTTAATGTATTACAAAAAAGTCCGTATGTTAAATTAGGGATATTTTCTAATAAAACTTTATTCAATTTTTTTCCATCATATTTTTTATTAACAATTAATTTTTTCATACACTTATTATACGTGATAATAAACAAAAAAACAATAGAAAAAATAAATACATTTTCTATTGCTTTTAAATATCTTCATCTTCATCAGTAACATTATTAAATAATGGACTGTCAAAGAAATCTTTTAAAGGTATGTCAAAACCTTCACATATATGTAATAAAGTGTTAATTTTTGGAGATTTGCTAACACCATAGGTGATATCTCTCACAGTTGCTTGTGAAAGACCAGACAATGTTGCTAATTTGTTTGTTGTTATTTTTCTATCAGTTTGAAGCTCTATAATTCTTTCTATAATAGCTTGAGATAAAGTCATAATAAAATCCAAATCCTTTCTATTAAAAATAGCACATTAGTTAAATAACACAATGTATTTAGTAATATTATTAATTAAATAAAGTATAGCAAATAAAAATAAAAAAGTTAGTGTGCAACCGTTGACAAAACAAAAATACTATTATAAAATACAAACATAGTGAACAGCCGCTAATTTATAATATGAATATGGAGGAGAACAAATGAAAAAAACAAAAGAAACAAAAGGAATAACTTTAATTTCGTTAGTAATAACAATCATTATCTTATTGATATTAGCAACCATATCAATACAATCACTAACAAATACAGGATTATTTGCAAAAGCAAAAGAAGCGAGGGATAAAACAGCTGCTGCAGAAGAAAATCAAGCAAAAATATTAAATGAATACGAAGATGTATTAAATCAATATGTGTCAGGAACATCAAAAGTTGAAATAGATTGGACAGGAAAGGTAAATAAACCAAAATTAATGACAGGAATGACAGCAATAAAATTTAATGAACCAGCAGGAGACGAAAAAGCTAAAGAAGGAAGTACAGTAAAAACAACAGATACAGATGCTGCATGGTATGATTATGATGCAAAAAAATGGGCAAATGCACAAACACAAGATGGAAGTATGTGGGTATGGATACCAAGATTTGCATATAAAGTTGTATATAATGATTCAAATGATAAATCTAAAGGTGGAAAATTTGATGTGGTATTTTTAATTGGTACTACAGATAATTATTATGACGAAAAAGGAAATTTAAAAACTGCACAAAGACAAACTAAAGAAAATGAAACAATAGAAACTGATTCAACAAAAACGGATAAATATACAGTACATCCAGCATTTACAAATGAAAGTAGTATAAATTATGCAAATGGAGGATGGGATAAAG
>ERZ824473.1322-NODE-1322-length-36068-cov-7.951018_pt1 | contig 36068 bp, 54 predicted proteins | sample MGYA00519874_ERZ824473 | MGnify/ENA primary metagenome ERZ824473 (study PRJEB31778, sample SAMEA3449151) | human gut metagenome | biome: human gut; feature: human-associated habitat; material: faeces | place: United Kingdom | collected 2010/2012 ... | reverse complement strand
TGACCGAGATCAGATTCCACTCGGCCCACTGCAGCTCCGGGTAATCCTCGACCGGGTAGACGTGATGCACCGTCGTTGCCTCGACGCGCCGGCCGTACCGCAGCGCCTCACGGCACAGGCCTTTGTCCCGGCGAAGGACGCGCGCCCGAAGCGCCAGCCATCGCTTGCTCTTGTAATCCATCGGCAAAAAGAAAAGCGCCGTGACCCTGAACGGATCGCGACGCATCTGCCAGCCGGCTATCACCTCGGCTGCATAACAAAAGCGCCAAACGATCCGACCATCATGGTCAAATCATTTGGCGCTGGCACTAGCACGTTGGCTTTGGCTCTGGCTCGTATTTACGTTTACGACTGTCGCTTTTTTGCAGTGCTTGCAGTAAAGCGGGAAGTCGATCAACCTGGATGTCGGCAGCACTCGCTGCTGCGTCGGCCTGCCGCATAGTGGGCAGATCAGTTTGTCATCCGCTGACACTAACAGTATATCACGCACAGTTTTGTTTTGCAAGACTTTTATCCACCCTTTCCGTTATTTATTGATTGTTTCGAGCCGAAAATGTTTATCCCGGTTTGATTTTTGACCCAGCCGAAAGTGTATCCAAAGTCGCCGTACCGGTTGTCTTTGCGCTCGGCTGACAGCTGCACAACATTGTCCGGCGGCTCATATCGTTCGCCCGGTTCCAGTGTCCGCTCCAGTACGACAGGCTGCGCAAGTCCCTTTGACGGTGTATACATTCGCGCCTGCCATCTTGCCCGGCCGGTCTTCCGCGGCTCCTTTGTCATGTACATTGCGACCTTATGATAGCAGTCGATCTCGTAATGCCCCGGCCCTTTGTCCGGACCGAACATTTCTATATACTCGGACAGTTGCAGCGAAGGACTGCCCCGGATCGGCCGCAGGCCAAACTGGCGGATCGTCTCAATGTCCATGCTGCCGTATAGCCACAGCTCACGGATCAGTTCCGCATTGCCGCCGTCTGCGGGCAGGATCATGTGATGATGGATACGCTTGTCGCCGTGCTCACCCTCTATGACATACACATAATCATAGGGCAGGCCGCGCGCTTTGCGCGCCGGCCGGTATCGCGCGAAGAATGCGCGCAGCCGCCGGGCGGCGATATCATAGTTCGGCGGCAGGAAATCGTCCGCATAGGTCGTGGTGACGAACAGATCGTCCAGCGTGAAATTTGCCTCAATCAGATGCTCCAACTTTTGCACGGATGATTTGTCGTTGAGATACTGTTGGTATGGAGCCGTCTCATCGGCGCGGCCGGAGCGTTGCCCGGTCGGCGGCCGGATCGATGCGCTGTCAATCGCGCGGTAGCACGGACCGGCATAAATCTCTTTGATCGTGCGCGAATAAGGGATCGCAATCACCTCCTATTTGTGTTGGCTCGCCGCGTAGGGGGACGCGGCGAGCCTATATCAAACCGGCCCGTTCCCCGCAACAGCTGCCATGGCAAGCAGCTGTTGCCATAAGTCCATGAAATATAGCAGCCGGTTGATATCAGATCGTCAGCGTCTGCGTTTATGCTGCCGCGCCGGTTTGCTATAGTGCGTCGGCAAAATAAACTCGTTGCGCAGATCAAAGGGGACGAAGGCGTCGCCGCAGGCGATCCGAAGGACAGAATCGATCCGCTCCTTGTGGAAGTCCGCCTCTTCGCTGCCGTTCCATGCGGCCCGGTGCGCATCGTCAAGTTCTGCGACCTTGGCCGCAAGCCGCCGCATCCGCTCAGGCCCGAAGCCGAATTCGAGCGCCAGCGCACAGAGGATCAGATCTGCGCCCTTCTGCACTCCGGCGTTAAACGCATTGGCCATGCCGCTGCGTCTGGCCTCATCCATGCGCGTCAAAAAATCAGCCATCGTCTGCACCTCCGGGCTGCGTCTCGCCCAGCATCGTATCGCCTACGACGCAGATCTTTGCACACGCGCTGCGGATGCTTTTAACAACAAGCACACCCACCACGATCCACTCGATCAGCGCCGCCAGTGTCAGAATCTCAATAATCATGCTGTTCCTCCTTTACCGTCCGGGCAGCGCCAGCCTCGGCGGCCAGAGCTGCCTGTCATACCGCATCCACAGATCTGCCGCCTCATTGCGCTGGATGCCGAGCGCCATGAGCCGCTTGATGTACCGTCGTCTCATTTTTTCTGTTTCCTCCTGTAATAGCTTCGCCGCGCGGCCTCCCGTGATTGCTCCCGGTGCAGTCTCGCCCAACGACCGGAAACGGACAGCTCAGGCCACGCTTCCGCCGGTGAGATCTCCACGCATTCGTCCGGTCGGATAATCACGCGCTTTCCGGCGCGCTGGAGGACATAAAAGTATCTGCTGCTGTACGGGTCGTTCAGCCTGTCCGCCACAACGATCTCACAAACTGCGGGAGCCAGATGCGGGTAGATGGGAATGTGCCGCTTGATGCGGATCACGACGCGCTTGTCGGCGTCACTTATCATACTCGATCACCCCGTCGCAGACGCGCTTGACGTGCCGGTATCGAATAACAGCATTGGTTAGATTGGAGACCAAAGAGTAATGGGCAACAAATGCTGCTGCGCAGTCCTGTAACGAAAAGGCTATTCGCGCGCAATGGTATGTAATCCCTTTTGATTCGGCGATTGCGGCCGCCTCGTTGCGGGACAGTCCCAGCCGCCCCATACATAGTTTGATAAACCGTTTACGCGTCATCGTTTACTCCTTTCCGTTCGTCCCCGCGCCGCAAATGATTGTGTCCGGCAATCTGTCCTCTACGCTGATCCACTGCGGCACCTTCTCCCGCAGCACCGCATTCTCGGCTTCTGCCTTTTCGATTTGAGCCCTCTGCTCTTCTATCAGCGCCCGCATATACGCGACGGCCCCATTAAAATTCTGCTCCTGTGAGCGCGTTACTTTTGCCGGCTTTATAGCGTATCGCAACGCCGTGTTGTCGGCGGAAAGCCATCTGATTATCTTCCCAGCCTCGCGAATGATCGCGCAGCCGTGAATGCCGCAGTTATGCTCGTGGCCACAGCCCAGACAGGCAAGGCTGCCTGTCTGAACCGCGAGTGCGTCCAGTGCGCACAAGATTTCATCAGTTGTCATCCGGACACCTCCAATTCCATAAGTTTTCTTCGGATGAAAGGCATGAGCAGAATCACACTTGCGGCCAGATGGAACACCGTCGGCGCATTCTCACACCGATCCAGCAGATGCGCAAACAACGCCGAGTAGCTCCACCCCTGTATGTACGTGCCGCGAGATCCGCTTGCCGCAAAAAGCTTTGTGCCCTCAGCGTAGTCGGCGATCTCGTTGATGATTTCACGCCCGCGGGCAGTCGGGATATAATCTGGTTCGGAGAGTTCGTTTTCCAGCAGCTCGACCATAAGATCGACCATGTCGTTTCGATCTTTTATCATGCGTCGTCCTCCTCCGGCAGCCGCACCCAACTAGTGCAGACTGAATCAATTTGTGCGCCACCGGCCCGGAAATGCCACACACCCAATACGGCGTCATAGACTGCGTTGGAATGCAGCACAGTACCGCCACAGTCAAAGCTGCACCAGTAGTGGCCGGATGCAGGCGGCTTTCCGGTGCGCCACTTCGGCGGCTGGTCGGATTCAAGCGTTTCCGACAGCGGAACGACCGGCCACGGCTGGTCGATGTTGCCGACGATATAATCCGCGGAGCACTGCAGCTGCTTGGATACCTTGGCCACGTCGACAAAGCGGGGTTCCAGATCGTTGCGGTAAAAACCGCGATGGTCAAGATCTCTCCCTGCCGCCCAGCTGCGCAGTTCCTTGACCGACACCGAAGAATAGGATGAGATATCGATTTTCGTTTTGTCCGACAGCCCGGCGGCATCGGCGGCAGCAAGCCAGCGCTTCGCCTCCGCAATAAACGCCTGTTTGACCTTATCCGCGGCCTTTTTGGCTGCTGCTTCTTCCTTGTCTTTTCTCTGCTGGTTGGCGGCAGTGCGGGCCGCTTTCGCACGGCTGCAAATACTGTCGCAGGCGTTGTATCCGCCAGCCGTTCGACCATTGCGGCAGGTCCAGCAGCATTTTGAGCCTTGGCACATATCGTAGTAATTGCCCAAATCGTGCCGCAGGAATGCGTCTCCGCGAGCAGACGGGCAGGTAAGGCCATCGCCGGCCGGGCACACACCACAGGGCAGCCACTTCGCCCCGGCTTTTGCGCGCTCTCCAATTCTTTGGACAACTGCGGATGCCGGAAGATCGTCCTTGCTCATGCGAGGGAACAGGCCTGCCAGCCGATCCTGCAGCCCGCCGTCGAGCCGGCTCAGCTCCAGCGCCTGCGCATCGTTGAGCGTTCCCTTGCGCCACATATCGAGCAGCGGCGCCCGGAGGTTTGTCTGAATGGCATGCAGATTCGCCAGCTTCGTCCGGCTGATCTTGCAGGCCTGCGCGACGTGGTCGCGCATCCGGCCGGGGAATTCCACGCCCTGCTCCTTGAGCTGATACAAAAGCTCCTCCACGCGGGCGGCCTGCTGGGCCAGCTCCGGCGAGGACAGAACGCGCGATGTGGCGTTCGCCCAGATCAGTTCCAGTTCCTCCATTTCCGCGCTCTGCGGGCTGCGGATGAAACAGGGAACCATGCGCAGATCCTTGCGACCCTCCTTGACCAGCTGCCGCACCGCTTCGCATCGGCGATGCCCGGAGATAATGCGGTATTTATCGCCGTCCGCCTTGCAGACGCTCGGCGGGTCGAGAATGCCGGAAATCTCAATGCTGCTCTTGAGATCGTCAAGATCCTTTTTGCCGACCTTGTAAAAGTTTTTTTCGTTGGCCTGCAGCTGGTCAATGTCGATCATTTTGACCGTTCGGTCAATGTCCGATTTGGACACGGCTGCGGCGTCTCCGAACAGCGAGGTGATATCAAAGCCCTTAGCCATTGATCAATCCCTCCTGCGACAGATACTCGCGGACGAAGCGGCGGTAATCGATGCCGGTCGCAGACTTGGGGGAGAAAACCGTAATCGGAGACCGGTCGAAGGTCGAGCCGTCAACCTTGCCGCTGCGGCGGATCACGCGCTGGAACACCGGCAGGCCCTGCACACTGCGCAGCTGCTGCTCGGCGGCGTCAACGCCGTCCGCCCGTGTCCGCATGGTGATGAGCGCACCGGCCAGCCGGAGCTTGGGATTGATGCGCTGCATATTCTTGATCTGCGCAAGCAGGTTGTCCATGCCGAGCAGAGCAAAGGCGTCCAGCTTGATCGGGATGATGACTTCATCCGCCGCGCGAAGTGCGCAGGCCGCCGCTGCGTTGAATGCCGGCGGGCAGTCGAAGATCACAAAATCATACGCTTTGTCTTCGCGGACCGCGTCGACCAGATCGGACAGCGCCCGCGCGTGAACGCGCCCTTCGCCGGGCGCAGCCAGCAGCTGCGACGCATCGAGGGCCATCAGGGACGCATCCGCCGGCAGAATGTCGACGCCTGCGGACATGGCTGTCCATGATATGTAACTCTCGTACTCCGGATAGACCGGATCAGTCAGCAGTTCCGACAGGGTGCAGCACCCCTCTTCCGGGCCGACGAACCACGTCAGATTGCACTGGCTGTCACAGTCGACCAGCAGCACCTTTTTGCCGTGGTCACGCGCGAGGATCGCAGCCATGTTTGCGGCGGTGATTGTCTTGCCGACGCCGCCTTTCAGGTTCATAATACAAATTGCTTTCATGTTGTCCTCCGTTTTTCAAAATGGAATTTCCGAATCCGGGATATCGATAGGCCCCCATTCGCCCGGCTTCATGGACGCCTGCTGATACCGCGGCTTCGTGGGCTGCGGCATGGAGCCATGCTGCGGCTGACTGGAGCTGCGGCGGAAGGTCTGTGTCTGGCCGTCGAAGTCCAGCTTGACGCCGATGTTGCTCTCGCCCTCCTTGTTCTTTGCCACGCGCAGCAGGCGGCGGCTGTTGGGTGCGTCCTGGTCTTCGCGGTACAGGAGCATGACCACGTCCGCGTCCTGCTCGATCTGGCCGGATGAGCGAAGCGACGACAGCGTCGGCGGCGGGATCTTGCCGCTTTTGCCGCGCTCCGGGCGCGACAGCTGCGACAGCGCAATGATGGGAATGCCGGTCTGCCTGCCAAGCTGCTGCAGGTCGCTGGAGATCTGCGAGACGTTTTCGTAATCGCTGGCGTAGCGCGAGGATCTGACCGGCTTGATCTTTTGCAGATAATCGACCACGATCAGGTCAAAATGCCGTGACAGCGCCCAGCTGCGAATGTCCTGCACGGTCATGCCGCTGGCCTCAATCAGCTGGAGCTTCGGCCCGGCAAGCCGCTCACTGATTGCCGCCATCGTCTCCCAATCGCTTTTGTTGAGCGTGTTCAGCTTGAGCTTTGCCAGCCCGATCTGCGCGACCGATGCGACAATGCGGTCATAGAGCTTGTCTTTGTCGGTTTCGTAACTGAAAAAGCCGACTTTCTTTTTCTCGGCCATGCGAAAGGCTGTGCTGAGGGCAAAGGTGGTTTTGCCGTCCGAGGGATAACCGCCGATGACGACCATATCGCCCGGCCCTGCATAAATCGCGTCGTCCAGCTCCTGAATGCCCCAGCGCAGATACTCCTTCTTGACGTCCGGATCATGCCGGGAGAAAAAGTCCTGATAGGCCTCGGCCATCGTCGCTGTCCGGACGCCGGGGCGGCTGACCATGATCGCGTTTGCCCGGTCGAGCAGCTGCGCAATATCGTCCTCGGATTCCGCACCGAGAATTTCTGACGCGAGATCCTTGAGCGACATGAGCCGCGCCCGCTGCTTTAAGATCCGCACATACTCGCCGACATTGGCCGCCGTCGGCGTGGTCTGCATCAGCTTGGACACAAGATCATACATGGCCGTGTTCTTCCCGCCGCCCGTGACCTCGGCCAGCACCGTGACCGCGTCGATCTTGCGGTTGTCGGCATACAGGTGCGTGATCGCGTCGAAGATCATGCGGTATGTCGGCTGCGTGATGTACTCCGGCCGGACCTCGGCCAGCACCGCGCCAACACAGCGGCTGTCGATCAGCATGGAGCCAAGCACGGACGCCTGCGCGTCCAGCAGGTTCTGCTGATCCAGCGCTGATCTGTCTACAGCCATCGCGTCCCCTCCGTGTCGACCGTGCGCGAAGGCGCGGCCGGAACCGGCTTCCGCTCCTCATCCGTCCAGCGCTGCTGGTTGAGATACGTCGAAGCGTGTGGGATGCCGATGCCCCTCTGCCACTCCTCGGACGCCATCTGCTGCACAAGGCAGACGGCAATGTGGTCGATCAGCGCGTCGTCCGGCTGGAGCTTATCCCAAGCCCGGATCGCGGCCTGCCGTCCCTCCCCGCGGGGATAGAATTTCCAGAAGCCCTCAAAGCGCTCCGGCTTCCAGTCGGCCGTCGCCTTCGGCTCCGTTTTGCGCTTTTTCGGGCGCTGGCCCCCTTGGGGGGCTTTAGGGGGTTTATCTTGTATATTATCTAAATCATTATATATACCTCCACTTTTTTGCGGAGGGGGGGTGGACTTTTCGGTGGAGGGGGGTCTCCGCAATTCTGCGGAGGGGGGTAGCGGCAAAGTCTGATAGATTCTCCGCATGGTAGCCCCTGTTTTGGGATCGTTGGACAGCTGGATCACGATGTATCCGGCGTCTGCCAGCGCGGCCACCAGACGGCTGACCGACTTCGCGTTCCACTTGTGCCCCTCGGCCAATTCCTGATTACTGGCGTCGCAGTAACCCTCTTTCCCGACGAAGTGCATGAGCGTCGTGATCTCGCCATAGAGCAGCTTCGCGTTCGCGCTCAGCGCATCGTCATAGAGCACCGGGGCCGGGATATTGGCCCAGTAGGCCCGCACCTGTTTTTCTGCCAAAAATCATCACCTCCGCCCCTTGCATTTTAGGGAAACTCATGGTAAGATATAAATGCTTTCATGTTGTCCATTTCGGACGACAGTGACCGTGCAGCTGTTCCAGCAGCTGTGCGGTCATTTTTTTGCTTTCTGGAGCTTGTTCTGATAGGCACGGATTTCTCCCTCCTTGCGCGTGGTGTAGTTGTTGCAGGCCCGCTTGATCGTGCCGAAATAGCAGCCCTTTGTAAACTGCGCCGTCTTTTCGTCGTAGATAAAAGTCGCGTGATCGAGCTTGCTGCGCGTACCGAGGACGATATACCGGCCCGGCGATACCTTGGACTGTAACAGGATGTCATATCCGTCGAATTTGTTGGGAACCATAAAAAATACCTCAGATCATACTGTAATTGGCCAAAACCGGGAACACGATTGCGACAAACGCAATCCCGCCCAGGATCAGCGCGTTGTTGAATGCTCGGAACATGTCCATACCTCCCTCCTGCGAGATAGGACGGAACGCTTAACGCTGGCGGTATGTGACAGCCATTGCGTACTTGATAATGTCCTGCAGCTCCTCCACGATCCGGTCATACTCCGGCCGCTCCTGCTCATCGATCACGCCGTCTCTGGCGATTGCGATCAAGCGCCGGTCCGTCTTGTTGTCTGCGAACGCATAGACCGCGTCCAGCAGCTGCAAAACCGCTTCTGGCAGAGCCAGATCACCGGTGTCCGGGATCAGACGCTGCGCGATCTCACTGGTCTGCCGCAGGTGCTGATAACACAGATACTGCGCATCGTAGATCTCCGACATACGGACGACGGTGTCAGAATTGGGCACACGCTCGCCGGATTCGTATTCGCGCAGGCTGCGCACGTTGATCGGGATCTTTGCTGCGGCGGCTTCCTGCGTCAGTCCGCGGGAGATCCTTGCCGCCCGGTAAATATTCTGCTGCATCCATACCTCCATCGGCAGCACTTCCGCCGCCATACACCCGGCACCGGGGCCGTCTCGGCCTTGCCCGTGCCGGTCAAACCTGATACCATGTCACCATGGATACGTGATCGCCTCGCGCACATCTTCAATCGGCACCGTCAGGCACCGCAGAAGCCGCAGCGTCTTATCCATGTACCGCGTCGGCGAATCCATCAGCCGGTAAAGCGTCGCCTGGCTGACCATCGCATAGGTGCAGGCCTGCTCGATCGACACGTGCTGCGCGGACATTTCGCCGCGGATACGCATCCGGAGCAGATAATCGGTATTCCGGTCGACCTTAGCCTTTGCCATGTTCCGGCCCTCCCGAGCGCCAAACCACGCTGTCGCCATCATTCAAGTACCTGCAAATGTCGCGCTTGAATTTCTCGCCGTTGCCGTGCTTGCACATCGTCCGGTAAAAAACATTGATGATATAAGTCGCTGCGATCAGCAGATCCATATAGCTGCCATGTAGGTCCACAACGCTGTTTGATACGCCGTCAATGCCGATCTCAACATGCAGGCGGGGCTTGCTGTCCTTGCCCATCTGGTGCATCCTCCTCTCTGTACAAATCGTCGATCGTGCAGTCTAAGGCATTGGCCAGCAGAGGAAGCAATGCTGCGGCCGGATAGCCGTCTCCGCGCTCCCATTTGCCAACGGCCTGATAGCTTACGCCTACACGCGCAGCGAGTTCGTTTTGCGACAGGCCTGCACTCACACGTCTACGTCTTAAACCTCTCGTTGTTCTCACCTCCGTTCGCAACCTTAGGTTGTATTTGCATTATAACGCTACTTTTAGTTGCTGTCAAGCCCTTTTTTATTGCAAGCTGCAACTATTAGTTGTAATATTTTCATAGGTGATGCTTATGTTTTGTGATAACCTTCGTGCTGCACGAAAAAAAGCTGGCTTTAGCCAGCGCGAAATTGCCGAAAAGCTGTATGTCTCGGCACAAGCTGTTGGCAAATGGGAACGTGGAGACGCTACGCCCGGCCCAGATGCAATTATGCAGCTGGCTTCAATCCTCAACGTGTCGGCAGACGAATTGCTAGATGTGCAAATAAAAAAAGGCCCTGCCGAGCTTCACGCCGACAAGGCCCAAAAGGCATATAACATTATTCGCTCACTGCCGGAGGACAGGCAGACTGAGGCGCTTCGCTATCTTGAGTTTTTAGAGCAGCAAGGTAAGTAATCAGCCGGTCGAGATCGGCGTCCGATAGGTTGCATAAGCGATCAAGCAAGTCTTCCATTGGCGTCCGTCCTTTCTTTATCTAGCACTCTTATATTTTAGAACAGCTGTTCGTATTATGCAAGAGAAGAAATTAACAAAAATTTGTCGATAAATTGGAGGGGTTGACATGACCCGCATATGGCGCAGGGTGCTGCTGGTGCTGGTATGCTGCGTATTTGCTGCCGTCGCATGGTTTGGAGCGCTGTCCCTCGCCGGAACGATATCCGCCGTCCGCTCCTATCAGGCCTCGCCCGCGGAGATCCGGGCCGCTGCGGATGTAGCTGTTCTGCCCGCCGCAGATCCGCCCTTTACCGGGAGCGATGAATACACCGAGGTGGAGCAGGCCGAGGCTGCGGAACGCTATTATGCCAGCATCGGCGGCGATCCGCTCGCCGTAGAACCGCTGGAGCCGATCATCGGTAAATTTGTATCCTATATCCCCGGCACGCTGCCCGCCGAGGCTCCGCAGATCTCCGCCTCGACGAGCGAAAACGTGCAGACATTTATCGTAAATACATCCAGCGGCGTTTTCCATCTGGCCAGCTGCTACCACATCCGCCAGATGGACTATGCAAACCGCAGCAGCTACACCGGCACCCGCGCCGAGGCAGCCGCTCTGTATACACCGTGCAAGGATTGTAATCCGTAGGAGGCTGCCATGTATTGTAATAAATGCGGCAAAGAGATCGACGACGAGGCTTTGATTTGCCCGCACTGCGGCTGCGGCACTGTGAATTACGTCCGCGACCAAGCAAAGGCGGAGGCCCGTGTGCAGGCGCAGCCCGCACCGGGGCAGAAGACGCGCACGACTGCGCTGTTGCTCTGTATCTTTCTCGGCGGCCTCGGCGCTCATCGGTTTTACGTCGGCAAGATCGGCACGGGTATTTTGTGGCTGCTGACACTCGGCTTCGGCGGTATTGGCACGATCGTTGATTTGATCTGTATCATATGCGGCACATTTACGGATGAATTTGGACATACGCTCTACGACCCGCGCGTCCGCATTGTGTCAAATTCCGACACCACTGGCGGTAATGCTTCCGGGGCTGTACCTGCCGCCGCGTACCAGCCCGCTGTTATGACGCAGGAAGAATATGACGAGGCCACAAAAGCACCGCGCACTGTCCGCAAGATCGTTCTGATCGTACTGGCCGTTGTCATTCTGCTTTATATCATATCGTCGTATCACCCTGAATTGTTGGACATATTCCGGCGTTGATGCTTGCCCGCGCCGGTTGCCGAACACCGGCACGGGCTTTTTATTTGCGCAGGCGACTGGGAGCCGTCTGTGATTCCATCATGGTAAATACAGGATGGCTTTGTAAAGCCCTTGGAATGGGTTTTGCGCAAAAATTTTCCACCATGCGCGTGGTTTTTACATATGGAGGGATGGTTTTTGTCGGAAAATTTGTGGGAAACGTGTCGAAAAGCAAAGGATACGATGCAGCCGCGAAAAACGAATCAGGATATCGCCGATGAATCAGGGCTGTCCGTCAACGCCGTCGGACAGTTTCTGCGCGGCGAAACAAAAAGCCCGTCCGTCGATACGGCCGGGCCGATCTGTGCGGCACTCGGTGTATCCATGGATGAGCATTTCGGGGTGGAGGCTCCAGCGGAGGACGATACATCAGAGGTCGAGCGCCTGCGGCTCCAGCTGGAGAATGCAGAGCGCGTGAACGCGATCTATGAAAAGGGTCTCAAGCGCAAGAATGTGCAGTTCTGGGTATTATCGGCCATTGTCCTGATTGTGCTGCTTGCCCTGCTGGTCGACCTGTGCAATCCGAATGTCGGCTGGATCCGCGCAGCCTTTACGTCGCATATGGAGGTGTGGCCCGCTTGAAAACACCAAAGCCCCGCAAGCTGAAATCCGGCAGCTACTTCGTCCAGCTCCGCCTCGGCGGGGAAAGCATTCCGATCACACGTGCCTCAGCCCGTGAATGCACGCTGGCCGCGATTGAAGCAAAAGCGGCGTATTTGGCCGGCAGGCAGATCAAGTCGAAGTCCGACATGACCGTCGGTCAGCTGGTGGACGCTTACATTGCGGCGCGTCCGGTCAAAACCTCGCCGTCGACGATCCTTGGATACAAGCGATACCGGAAAGACCGCTTTGCCGGGCTTATGGAGCAGAAGCCGCAGCAGGTAAAGGACTGGCAGGAAGTCATTGATGAGGAGCTGCAGCACGTCACCGCGAAGACCGTCAAGAATGCCTGGGGTCTCGTTGCGGCCTCACTGCGTTTCGCAAAGCTGACAGTCCCGGAGATCAAGATCCCGCAGATCATCAAAAAGCCTACTCCGTTCCTGCGCTACAACGAGATCCCGCCGCTGCTGAAAACCGTCAAGGGCCGCCCGGAGGAGCTGGCGATCCTGCTGGGTCTGCACTCGCTGCGCAGCTCGGAGATCTTCGCCGTGCGCCCGCAGGACATTGACCTGCAGCACGGGCTGATTCGCGTATCCGGTGCAGTCGTCATGGGGTCAGATGGCTGGACCCGAAAGGACGAAAACAAAAACGAAAGCAGCCAGCGGAATATCCCGATCATGATCGACCGCGTCCGGGAGTTGGCCGAAGATCTGACCGGCGAGACGGCAGCCGGAATCAATCCGTCGTATCTGCAAAAGCACCTGCACATGGACTGCATCGAGGCCGGTGTGACGGATATCTCTATCCACGGCCTGCGGCACTCCTTCGCATCCCTCTGCCACCATGCCGGCGTCAGCGAGTTACAGTGTATGGTCTGGGGCGGCTGGGCCGACAATCAGACCATGCACAAGATCTACACGCACATCGCAGAGGCCGACGAGACAGATGATCTGCGCCGTATGCGCAGCCTGTTCGCCCCGCAGCCAGAGGGCGAAGCCCATTAGCAAATCCATTAGCACGCGACTTTATAGTTTTTGATAAACTCTTATTTTTTACGATAAAATGTTATGATTTCGTTCCTGTTAAAAATCGTAAAAAATCAGAAAATCCGTTGATATGCAAACAAAACCCGCAGTTTTACCAACTGCGGGTTTTGTTTTTACATGGTGGAGCTGAGGGGAATCGAACCCACTGTTATGTACGCAAAATGACCATATTCCAGTCATATTCAATGCAAGTTAGCGAAGCTGTTAGCATTCGTGTCAGGATTGGACACTGCGCTTTGCGATATGCTCATAATACTCCATCAGCTTCCGCTCCGGGCCGGGGCCGTCTTTGTCGAGCAAAAACGCTTTGGCGAGGGCTGCGTAGAATTCCGGGCGGTTGAGGCCGAATTCTACCGCGACGGGGTAGTAATCCGAGTACATCATGTTCATGGTCACGCCCCACGCCCAGTGCGGGATTTCATGCTCTGGGATGCCCATGCTGTCCGCAATGGCCGTTGTCTGCTCCATCGTCCAATGCGGGCCGGTCGATCCGTCTGCGTTCTGCATCCTGTCCGCCCACTGCATGGCCTCTTCGCGCTCGAAGTGTTGTGCGTAAGTGCTCGGCTTATCGCTCAGCTTGTCAGCTGCGCAGATCGCGTCCATCAGCATTGTGCAGTTACTGACGCTTCTGCAGGAGATGGGCGCGGCCATCTCCTTTTTGAGCGCTTCGTGCAGCTTGCTCTTGTACGCTGCAATCTCATCCATGTCAGCACCTCATGCGAGCTTGAGCAGCCCCGTGCAAAGCTCGATCACGGAGCCTGCGGCCGTGCTGTCGGTCGTCGCCACGAGCGTGAATGTATGATTGACGCAGCAGCAGCACCCGGACAGCTCCAGATCCGTCTCCGTGTGGATCTCCGCATTGCCGGATGCCGGCAGCGTGACGCGCTTGAGCGTGCAGGGCAGCGCGACGCCGTCCATGTACCACTGCAGGGTCAGGACGCCCGCGGCCGTCGCCGCGATGACCGCATCTGCGGCCAGATGATACAGGCCGATCTTGACCGTGTCGTAGCTCTGCGGCTCGACCTGGATGGACGAACCGGAATTGACGACCTTTGCCCCGGCCAGCGTCAGCACGTTTTCGCTGTCTGCCGCGAGCAGTTGGGGCGCGTTATTAAAATATCGGACGCAGGATTTTTGATACGCCCGATTTCCATTGCCGTTATTACAAGCCATTTTCATTACTCCTTCCGTTTGGGCTTATGTGAAGGGGCATTATGCCCCGGATAGCTATATCAGGATGGGTCCGCGTCAGCCGCCGCAGCCGCACGGATTGCAGGGCGGGTTCTGGTAGTACCGGCCCAGCTGGCCGAGGATGTACTGCGACTGCATGTAGTCGTTGTTCGCGGCTCTGCTCTGCGCGAGCTCGTCGCGCAGGCGCTGGTTCTCCTGCTGCTGCAGGAGCGTTCTGGTCGCCTCGCCCTCGGCGTGGATGGCCGTCTTGATCTCGCACGCGTTGATGCTGGAGTTGTAGTTGACGCCGTCGATCGCGCGGAGAATGTCGCAGCAGCACTTCTGCTGCACAGAGATGCCGCTCTCCGTGACGGACTGCAAATCGCGCAGCTCGCCGAGGATGTTGTAGGCGTTGTCCTTGACGGCGCTTGTGACGTCGTACGCGCCCTGACGCGTTGCGGCCACGCCCTCGTTGTTCTGGCGCTCCAGAGCCGCAAAGTCCGTTGCACGCTGTACGTCGGCCTGCGTCGCCGGGGCACTCTCGCCGCTGCCGCCGAAGCCTCTGCCCGCGAAGAGCAGGAAGAACAGCGCGATCAGGATGACAATGCCCCATCCGCCGAAGCCATAATCCTTATCCATGGTTTTCCCTCCTTTCTGGGTGGAATGAAATTTGATAGGCGCTTTCGCGCGGTATCACTTGCCGATCTGGCCGACGAGCTCGCCGACCGTCTTGTTTTTGTTTGCCTCGAACCACGCCTCAAAGCCTGGCTGCGAGGCCAGGAAGCTAAGCACCATCTGCGGGCTCTGCCCCTGCAACGTCGTCTTCGCTGTCTGCAGCAGACCGTTCAGCAGCTTGTTTCCCCCGCCGTTTCCGCCCATCAGGGCCATAATCGGATTTTGCATTGAGCTTTCCCTCCAGTTCTTCGATTTTCCCGGCCATGCTCTGCAGGCCGGCCGTGATCTGTTTCAGCTGCTCCTGCAGCTGGTTTGCCGCCTTTTCCTCTTCTGTCGGCTCCGGGAAGATCCGGAACCGCGCGATGGTCTTGGCCGCCATGCTGTCCGTGCGGATGTAGTACAGCAGGTTCTCGGTCTCGTGCAGCGCGAGCGCGTTGTCGTTCGGCTGCATCTGCAGGTTGTTGATGCTGGCCTCGCTGGCCACGGTCAGCACGCCGAGCTTCGGCGGCTGCGGCGGCAGCTGCGGGCCCTGCGGCCGCGGCATGGGCTGCAGCTGGATCTGCTGCGCGCCGTCCATCTCCCAGCGGCCCGTGTACGGGTTGTACGCCATGCGGTATCGCCCCTTTCTGCTACCATTCTAGCGTTTTCCCGTCCCCGCTGGGGGGCATTTGTGTACCATTTGTGTACCATTTGTGGGACATGCGGGCATAGAAAAATCGCCATGAGCCGTTGCTCATGGCGATTTTTCTTTGTCCGTTTTCCCTACCAGGCGGCGGGCGATATTGTAGATGTGCGGCAGGCGGCGGGAGATGGTTTTGCGGTCGACGCCGATCTCGGCGGCCGCGTCCAACTGCGGGAGCCTGCGCACGATATAAAGATTCACGATCTGCTGATCGATCTGATCCAGTATGCCCTCGTCAGTGACGCGCTCCCAGTCGCTGCGCGTGAGGTGCTGAAGCTCCTTCGGCAGAGCCAGCCGCGCAGTTATTTGCTGTCACTCCCTTCGGCCCGCCGCCTGGCGGGGGCTTACTTTTCCTTGTGCGTCAGCACGGCGATATTGCCCTTGTTGCTGACTTCGAGATCCAGCGCAGCGGCCAGATCGCGCACCTTGACGTAGTTCGTGCCGTCTTTCAGGATGCGTTCAACGGCGACTTCCTTGCCGTCCACGATGATCTTGCTCTTTTCTACCATTTCGGTCTCCTCCTCTGCATTTTCTCCATCTTCGAGGGCCATCACGGTATGGCCCGAGCTTACCAGTACGTCGCCGCGCAGGAGATTGGCGTCCGTCGTCAGATACTTGCTGCCAGTCAGCAGCTCGAAGTCTCCCGTTGCAGGCCAATCGTGCAGCATGCAGTATGTCGTGCAGCTGTTGCCCTGCTTTTTGTAGAGCGCGGCGACGGCCTCGCAGCCTGCGGCCACGGCGCAGAGCATCATGAGCGCGGAGCAGTCCGTCTCCACTGGCTTTGTGATCTTGCTCACGTCCCACCTGACGGCTCTGGCGGCCTCGTATGCCGTGTTCCGGCCGTCCATGTCGTAGCCGATGTTCGGGTTCTTAATGGCCGCCTCGCACGTCTGCGCGGCCAGCTCGGCCTTTTTGCGGCTCTTGTAGCGCAGGATGCCGAGCCAGCGGCCATTGTACCAGTTGGAAATATTCAGCTCCCGCCCGGTCTGGTTGCCGGGCTGCTGGTTGCGGCCGCCTGTTTCACCGAGGCTGGCCTGTCCGATCTTGATGCTCATTTCTGCGCGTCCTCCTTCGTGCCGTTATCAATCGCGTCCTGCGCTTTCTGCGACTGCGTGCCGAAATAGAACGTGATGACCGTCAGGAAGATCGTGAGGAAGTCCTTGCCGGTGATGTCGCCGCGCAGGGCGAGGACGGCAAAGATGATCGTCAGGCCGAGTGTGACGATGGACTTGACGCTCAGAAGATTTCCGAGCCGCTTTTTGATGTTTTCCATGATCAGCCCTCCACCTTGATTGCGCGATTCTCAAATTTTTTGTACGCATCGAGATAGATTTCGTCTTTGTCTCCGTTGTATGTAACCTCATAATACATGCCATCCGGCAATGTCGTGGACAGCAGCGCTTTGAAGTTTTGCAGCGTTTTGCAGTACCACACCACAAAAACCGTATAATCCGTCTGGTTGTTGGTTTTGTCGAGGTGCTCATCCGTGTAGTCCGCGACCATATCGATTGCTTTGCTCAAAAATTTGCTATCGGTGTTAATGCTCATTTTGTACTCCTTTCATTCTACTGGTTCATTTTTCCTTGCGAATACTCGTTTGAATGCCAGCAGGCCAAGCTCTGTGATGGTTGCCCAGCCGGTAAAGCCGAGCACGTCGGACAGGTCGATTGACGCGCCGAGCTCCGGGCTTCGGATGACTGCAATTAGGACGGCGACGGTTTTCAGCGCGCAGGCCCATACAATTACCGTCGTGATGAGCTGGAGCAGATACAAAACAATGGTTCGCGCCATTTCGCCCTTGCTCCACTTGCCTTTTACCCGCATATCTGCCTCCCAATTTATTGCGCACTGCTATGCCCGCACTGCGCCTCCAGCTGGTGCAGGAATTTTTTCACGTCGCCGTTTCCGCCCATTTTTTTATACTTCTCTCCGGCGATCAGCCGCTCGGCCATTGGCATTTCCTCGCTCATGATCGTGAGGCGGAGGATTGCCAGATACTGCTCGTTCTGATGCGTCTGCATCTTGTCGAGCTTTTTGTCAATCTCGCCGAGATGCTCATCCTGCGATGTGGCCTTGCCGCGCTTTTTTTGTATCGCGCTTACGACGGCGTTCACTACCGCCGTAAGCGCGGACGAGCCGAGCACGGCGCAGACGAGGGTGACGATGATAGTCTTGGTGTCCATGGCTATGTACCTTCTCCCGTGATCTTCTTCCACCCGTCCGGGTTTACGAACGGGGTCCAGACGTTGGCGGCGAGCAGGGATTCGTAGAGCTCGTCCCGCCACCAGCCTTTTTCGCCTTTGGAGAATGCAAGGCCGGCGGTGATGGTCTCGGGGATGATGCGGAAGCCCTGCTTGTAGGCGATGTCTTCCCAGAGGGCCGGGGCGGCGTCCGGGGTGTTCTGGGCCGTGTCCCAGAGGTCGGAGGCGGCGCGCTTGATGGTGCCGCCCCAGTTGATGCGCGTGCCGGCTTTGACGAGGCTGCCGGAGCCGGTCAGGCGGGTGAAAAGCTCCGGCGCGAGACTCGCGTCGGCGTCAGTGAGACTGGCGGCGCTTTTGACGATATAGGGGCGCAGCGCCCGCGCCCGCTCGGTGTAGGTGCTCATGTTATTCCGCCTCCCCAAGTAAAATTTTCGCCGCGTTCTCTGCATCTGTGAGTGGCAGTGCCGCACCCATTTCCTCATAGCTGCCCTCCGGCTCCGTACCTTTCAACGTGTAACCGGGGAGATGAAACACCCTGTCAGAAAGCACCTGATGCTCAGTCCCTTCTTCATCTGTAATAGTCACAGCCATCTTAGCGCAAAATCCTTCTGCCTGATCTTCCTTGCACGGGACATAACAACCGTTGCCGTGCAGTCGGATGGGCACAATACTGTCCGCATACCCGGCGAACGCGCCGTCCTGTTTTACTGCATACATGGCGTCCCTCCAAATTTCTCTTGATAGATTTTCTCCAATCGCTCTGTACTTGCGGTTCTCAACCGATTTTTCCAGTAGCCGTTTTCCTGCCCCGGCCATTTGTCATCCGTAAAGTCTTCACCGCATCCGTTTTTTCTGTACCATCGGTACAGATCGTTCAGCATTTTCTGCCGCTCGGCACCTTCCTGCGTGTTCGGCCTGAAATGTTCCCATCCGTTTTCCGACGTCGCAGCGCATATCCGTCTGCCGTCTGCTGCAAACAAGAACCCTTCAATTTCCGATACCACAGTTCCGTATCGGAGATTAAATTCTCCATCGATGCCATGTCCACGGAACCGCTTGTACACGATATATTCCATGCTTGTGATCCTCATACGCAAAAGCCGGGCGCGAAGCCGAAGGAAGCGCGCGCGGTGCGGTCTTCGACTGTCCCGTCGGTTTTCACATTCTCGAAACCGTCGGAGTTGCTCGCAAGCGGAGAACGGAGCCACCAACGAGCGGCGGCACTCGTTCCGTTGTGCTTGTGCTTTACCTTGCTGTTTCCAGCGGAATAATAGGCGTACTGCGCTTGCTTACTCGCCTCGTTCGAGTTTGCTCTCGAAATGCTCCCGAAAACCTCAAACTCCGAGAGGAGGAAAAAGTAATCCTTTGTCGCCGTGACCGCACTCGCGGATGTGCTATTATTTCCCGTATTGTCCGTGTACTTGGTAACGGATTTTAACACTGCGCGAAGTGCATCAGGAATCACTGCGATCATCGTCCCGGAGTAGTTCGAGAGGCTCGTGCCGCAAATGTTTGTACGCATTTGCGAATTTTCCCATCCGCCGGAGTTCGTTGCACTACTGTTCATAGAGAAATAGCCGGTTGTCGAAACGGGCGAGGTATAGTAACTGTCGCAGAAACACACGTCCGTACCGCCGGAGAGCGCGGTCTTCGCGAGCTGAAAATGAATACGGTTTGTGCCCTCTAGCTCTTGATTGTGATTGAATCCGATGATAAATGCGTAGGTCGTGTAATTCGATAGCGCAAGATGTCCCACTGTTCCATCAAGTATTACTTCCTTTCGGTCGCCGATGCTCCAATAATTTGCGCCTTGTCCCGCGTCGGAAACGGACTTGATAACGCTCCACTCATTGTCGTTGAGCGTAGAGCTCACGAAATAGAGCGACACCGCGTAACTGTCCGTGATAGATACCGTTTTTGTATCAGATGTTTGTCCTCCCAGCGTGGCAGATACGCTCCATGTGCCGGTCTCCGGAACGATAAGTGTACAAACTCCGGTGCTGTCCGATGTTCCGCTGATCGTTTTGGAGCCATTTGTCGCCGTGACGGTCGCACCCGCGGATACCGTTACGACCAGTTGCGGAACGATCCCGGTTTGAATTGCACGAACCGCGCTTGCAAAACCATCTGGGTAAGTCAGCGGGTCGGATGTTCCGCCTTTTTCTCTGATTGCGTCGGCAACTGACGTGAGTTCTATATCGTTCGTTAAATATTCAGTTGCCATCAGAAGCTACCTCCATTCGCGCTAGGAATTGTTTCCGCGCTCCACGCTCCATTGACCACCCGCAAGAATTTACCGTTGTCGGAGGCGGTGACGGTCGGAAGTTCCTTTTTGCTCCACGCCTCTTTATTGTCGCGCACGTTGCCGATGGCCTCGTCGATCTGCGCGCCGGTGTACTGGCTGTTGTACGCCATGTGATCACTCCTTCATGCACAGGAAATCCTCTCCGTCAGCCGTTTTCATGGTCTGCGACTGTCCGGACGGGATAAATCCATAATTGTCATTCCAGCTGCCGTCCGCGCCCTGCGCGAACAGCGAAATGCGGTATTCTCCGTCGCCGGAAAGCAGGAAATCGTCGTAGACCTCAAAGGTGCGCTGCGTGCCCGCCGGGGTCTGTGAGAAGGACGCGATCAAAGCACCCTTCCCGCGGCCCCAATCCTCGCCGGACTTCGTCGCGCGGCACTCGAAGGCCGTGTAGGCGATGTCCGACGAGAAGGAAACGGTGATCGAGTCGAACCCCGAGACCGCCGAGATCTTGTTGCCCGTGATGGAGAATGTCAGCTGCGGCGCGGCCATCAGGCGGCACTCCAGGTCCCGGCGGCGTTCTTGACGAAGACCTTGACGATCTTCGTGCCGTCGCCGGAAGACGCTGCCTCGAGGTCCGCGCCCTTGACAGTGACGTTGATGGCGGTGTTCTTCTTGTAGCCTCCCTCCGTGCCGCTGACGTTGGTGGAGCCGCCCGTCGTCGGGATCTGCGTGCCCGCCGTGTGCAGGCTGCTCGTCGCCGGAACGACGCGAATGGTGTATTCCTCAAAGTCCACGTCGCAGACGAAGGAGAACGCCGCTGCATCGTAGCCCGTGACCTTGGAAATGCGGCTCTTGTCGGGTCCGGTGATGGTCACGGCGGGAATCGTGGAATTGAGCGTGATGGTGTCGCTGACCGCCGCAGATTCATTGCCTACGTCGTCGCGGACCTTGCAATAGATCGTCTTGAGGCCGTCGCCGTCGGGAAGCGTAATGGCCTTTTCTGCCGCGAACGTCTCCCACGACGCAGCCTCTTCCGTCTCCGCCGTCTTCGTGCCCCAGATCTTCATCTGATAGCCCGTCGTTACTTCATCGGAGACGGAGATCTTCGCGGTGACGTTGGCGCTGGTCGCGTACTGTGCGCCGTCATTCAGGATGATCGATAGACCGGCAGGTGCCAGCGTATCGAGTGTTAAATTAAAAAAGCTTGCCATTCGGATTTAACCCCTTTCTTCACTTTTGAGTTCAATGTACAAAAAGCCGCCCGGTCTTTCGTAGATGGTTTCTGTGCCCAAGCGGGCGGATTTGATGCCCATGGAGCCGATGAACAGCGCCAGAATGCGTTTGATTCCAAGTGCCAGCATGTCAGCCCTCCACCAGATACAGCGTCCGCGCGTCCTTTTCGTCCAGCGCGTCATAGTCCGATTTTGTCAGCACGCGGATCTCGTCGATCTGCGCGGATGATATCCCCCCGCCCCCGCCTCCGCCGCCGGACTGCCGGGCTTCGTTGATGGCGGCGACGAGGTTGTCCTTGCTGTAGGTCTTGAGGTCGTTCAGGTCGCCGATCTGCTCCTGCAGCTGCGCCCAGACGGGGAGCGTGGGATCCGCCGAAGGATCGCCGGACGGCTCCACCGCAGGCTGCACCTTGCCGAGCGATACCCAGACGGTCGGCAGCACGACGCCGGAGGCGTTCGTGCCGTACACGCCGACGCGGGCATAGCGCCCCGCCACGGCGAGAATCTCGGGCGGGACGGTCACGGTATCGCCATCCCATTTCGCCGGGAGTACGTCGATGGTGGCCCTGCCGTTTGTAAAGACGGCGGTCTTCGTCAGGCCGTCCCAGTCGGATGAAAACGCGAATTCGACGCTGACGGCCTTCGCCATGCCCGCCGTCAGAAGCTCCGGCGGCGAGCACAGATGCGCGGAGGCTTTGGTGATGTGGATCTGGATCATGTTATTTCGCCTCCTATGCAATCACAGTGCCGTTCACAAGCAGTTTCCCGTCGCTGTTGCACCTTAATGCTGCGTATTTGCTTGCGTTATAGCACAGCCAAACCCTATTTGCAGCCACCCCGTAAAACGGCACATTTGTCGCGCCGATGCTTTCATTCCCGTAAAGTGGCAGCAAGAAATTGCTTTTGACGTACATGCCGTAACTATCTTTTTTGATTCTGTCTGGCGGAGCGCTCTCTCCTCCGCTCCCGCCGCTTCCCGGCGGCCCGACAACGTACTCGACGATATAGCTGCCGGAAATCCGCGCGACCTTGACGCGGTCTCCCGCGGCAAAGGTGGCGGACGTGTTGCATTTATAGTGCTTTGTTGTGGCTTCAGTCTGCCCCTCTAGGATGAGGGACAGGCCATCGTCATAGACCGCGCCGACGGTCGCCAGAAAGTTTTCCGGCAGATTTTCGTCCGGCATGCTGATCGATGATACAAATAAGCTGTTGATGCCCTCCATCAGGCGATCACCGTCCTTTTTGCAGAGTGTGTCATGAGGCTTCCGGCCTGCAGTGTGACCGACCAGCCGGTTTCGAGGTAAATTCCGCCGATTTCGTCGTGCGTCAGGGCGAGGATATCGCCGACGCCGTGCCCCGGCTCATTGAGCGTGTAAAATGTAATGGCGCGCGTAGCAAGCAGCGACTCGTTGCGGCGCTTGTCGGCGTAGGCCTGCAGCTCCTCCTGCGAGGCGATATTGTCTACCCGCTCGACGGAGGTAATGCGCATGCCGCGCTTGAATGTGGATTTCTTGGAGGCCGGATTGTCGTTGACGGCCGTCGCCACCATGGCCGCGTCCATGTCCGGGTTGTTGCAGGTCACGATGAAGACGTTCGGCGCGTCAAAAATGTCCGTTTCGTCCGACCAGTCCGGCCCCGGATGTTTCTCCGGGAGAAACAGGTCCGTCACGCCGTATCGCCAGTCGATGATTGCTGCGGACGGCTCCTGATACGGTTCGAGCCTGCATACGCCGTCGGCGTCAAACCAGAGGCTTTCATAGTTGATCTCCGAGAGCAGCGTGTTGATGATCGTCAGGTAGCTTGTTCCGATTGGCCAGTCTTCGCGGTCTGTCGCCAGCACAGCGGCGTTTGGCGTTGCGATCACGAGCGAGATGCCGCAGTCTGTCAGCAGCTTGCGGATCTCAGTGATGTACGACGAGCCAGCGGCAAGATGCAGGATCGTCTCGGTTTTTTGCGTATACACGCGCCAGCAGCGGTCGTAGGCTTCGATCTCTACGCGCGTGCTGCCCGCGCTTCCTTTTTGGCTGACGGTCGCAGCCTGATAGATGCCGAGGGAGTGCTCCGCCCCGTTTACGATGATCCATGGCCGCAGCTCGTCCGATTCCCACGCCGCTACGGCATTGGGAAGAAAGCTGCCCTTGAGCGTGCCGTGGATGTTCGCGGCGCGGTCGCTCATGATCTGCGGCGGGCTGCCGCTGTCCCATTGCAGCTGCGTGATGGGCGCACCGTTCCGGAGCACGTCGATGCGGTAGCTAACGTCACGGGTCAAGGGTGATCGCCTCCTCTCGGTTCGTGTGCGAGATGGTAAAGGAATAGCGGCGCATGAACTCGTCGCAGTTGCTCTCGAGCGACGGGAGCGAGCTGATGGCCATGTTGCCGTAGCGGTCCTTGAGGCAGACGAGGCGGCCTACAAGGGCCTCGAGCGCAAGGGCGGCGGCCCACTGCGCGTGCGGCCAGGCGCAGGCGACGGACAGGGCGCGGTCACGCTGCTCGCTGCGCTCCTCGACGGGGTAGGCAAGGCCCGCCAGATGGACGGTCGAGACACCGGCCGAGAAGCTGGTGCGGTTGGTGCGCAGCTGCGTTTCGGACAGGCGCATCTCGAGCCAGACGCCGGTCTCGAGGTCGCAGATCATGTTGGTCTCGGGCAGCACTTCGACAGTGTCGGAATTGGACACGCCGTAGTTGTCGCTGTCTGCGTAACAGCCGCGGACGCGGTAGGTCACGCTGCCGATGCTGGTGTGGTCGACGTACTGCTTTTGCGTGGTGCGGGCGATGGCGACTCCGTCCCGCTCGATCAGATAAAAATCATAGCTGCCTGCGGTCTGCCAGGCCAGCGCGGCCTCATGGCTTGCGGTGACGGTCAGTGTGATCGCCTCGCCCTCGGTGTGCGAAACGGGGAGCGCGGCTGCGCTCCACTCGGACCACATGCCGTACTTGTTCTGCACGCGCACGCGGACGGTGTAGCTGCCGTCTGCGAGGTAGACCGGCGAGCGCCATGCTTTCTCCGTGCCGTAGACCGTGCCGGAGGCGTAGCCGCTGGACAGCGTCAGCTGATAGGCTTCCTGCTCGGAGGTCTGCCAGGTGATGCGCGGGCGCGGGCCGGTGGACTGAATGACGATGGACGGTGCGGACGGAGCGTTGATGGCGATAAACTCTGCCTTGTCGCTCCATTCTGACGGCGTGCCGTCTGTGTTGTAGGTGCGCACGCGCCAGTATTTTGTTCCGCTTGTGAATTTGTTCGCCGGAACGTCGTAATACTGGTTTTCTCCCGTGACTGTCGCAAGGGTATTCCACGTCGTGCCGTCGGCGGACCACTGCAGATTCGCCTTGCTCTGCGGCGTGCCGGTGGAAATGATGTGCTTCCACGAGAAGCGGTTGGCGATTGTCGCGTCGATGACGATGCCGGAAGGGGAGACGGGCTTGGCCGTCGGGGTAACGTCTGTTGTCGTGATCTCCTGCCATGCGGACGTCGTTGTCGTGCCGCTGTTTGCCGTCACCTTTACGCGCCATTCGAGCGTCCCGGACGGGAATGTGTTTGCCGGTACCGTGCAAGAGGTCGTCGAGCCAGATACGCTTATCGTTTTTGATGTGCTTGCGTTTTTTACGCGCCACTCAAAAACAGCGGAGGTTTGTTTTATCTCCGCGAAGCACGTCTGTGTGAGATCTGTGTCGTCAGTGGTATCCCATGTAAATGTATTTTTTTGCGTTCTGTTTACAAAAGCCCCTGCCGACGGTGCAAAATTCTCCGCCTTTATTCCTACATTATCATTAGAGTATTCGCACTCAAGGAATGGCTTGTATGATGATTTTGCACCATAAAAAATCGCCTCTGATGCGTGTCCTTCTCCGCCCGTTATAAATGCGAACAAAAAGCCGTTGCGCAGACCGTGTTCAAGTCCATTTTTCTCCGCTGCATTGTATTGCGACATTGTGAATGTCACCTGCGCCTGTACAACTTTATTGAGTTCGTTCCAACTTGCCGACCCGCTTGTTGATCCATCTTTCAACTGCTGCGGCTGCGTCGCATATGTCGCCGTACTTACATCAAGCGGTTCTTTCAGCCCGAGCGCATAGGCTGATATATACGCTGCCCCCCAGCTCCCCAATATGCCTTTCGTTGGCATTGCATATAGCACAAGCTTAACCTTTGTAATGCGTTTGTACTTGTACGCTGCTGCCGGTTCTCCGAATTTCAGTAGTATGTTGTCCCACCCTCCGAACGTTCCGGAATTGTTTGTAAACGGCTCCACAAACAACTTGTATTGCGTAAGATCCGAGAAGTTCGTGTTCGGATAGTTTTTCGCGACTGCTGTTGATCCACTCGCCGGTACTGTAAAGGTTGCCATTTACTTCGCCCCCATTCTGGCTGTGATGCGTGCGTTTTTGGCGATGCGGAGGATGGTGTCGAGGTCGTCCACATGATCAACGTAGACGGTGGTGTTGTAGGTATCGCCGGAGGTGTAGCGCGTTTCGCTGGCTGTCTGGATGCGGGAGCCGGACGGCAGGAAGATCCGCTCAAGGCCGTTTTCGTTCACCCGCGTCCAGCCGCCTCTCCAGTTGTCCGTGCCGGCGGCGTTGCCTCCCAGATAGCGGCGTATCCATTCGTCCTCCGTGATGCCGATGGTGGACGGATCGCCGCGGGCGATTGCGTCCTCGTAGGCCTTGGCGAGATCTGCCGCGCTCTGCCCCCACTGCTGCGCTGTGTAGCTGTCGAGCAGATTTTGGTAGTTGTTTCCGTTTCCGCTGGAGTAGCCGAAACCGAGCGCGTGCGTCATCTGTCCCCAGCCCTCGCTGATGTGGCCGGTGCTGAAGTTGATAACGCCTTTTAAAAGCTCCGCCGCGTCGGCCATGAGCGCCATTACCTTTGCGAGTGGCTGCAATGCCTTGGTCAGCGCCGGGACGCGGTTGTTGGAAAGGTCGGACATGGGATTGAGGATATCGCCGACGGTCTCAAGCAGCATGCCGAAGGCGTCGACGATGCCGGAGTCCTTGAGCGCCTTGCCTCCGTCCTTTACCATGGTGGTCACATCGCTGTAGAATTCTTCGAGGTACGGGGCGAATTCGGCTGACAGCTGGTTTTTCACGCCCTCCTGCGTGTTCTGCAGGCGGGCATAGGCGTCGTCGACGGCCTGCAGGGATTTGAGCGCGTCCCTGTCGAGGACATAGCCCATGTCGTGCGCTTCCTGCGCGTACTCCTGCATCTTCTCGCTTCCGAGCTCGATCAGCGGGTTCAGCTCCTGTGCGGACTCGGACATGAGATCCATAGCCAGTGCGTCCCGCTCGGTCTTGTTTTTCATCTCGCCGAGCGCGTCGATGGTATCGTAAAATACATCCTGCGCGCTGCGGAGGCTGCCGTCGGTGTTTGTAATCTCAACTTTCAGCCGCTTGTACGCCTCGTAGGCGTCACCCGTACCGGTCGCGGCCTCCTGCATCTTGTTGGTGGTTTCCTTGAGGCTGTCCTTGATACGGTCAAAGGAGACGTCCGTGAGGTCGGCCATGTAGTTAAGCTCCTGCACGGAATCGGTCGTCGTGCCGGTCACGGAGGCGAGCGTCAGCAGATCGTCCGCATTCGAGGCGGCTTCCTTCGTCATGGAGATCAGCGCTTTTTCCGCCTTGACGATCGCCGCAGCGACGGCGGCAAATCCGCCCGCAACTGCGACTGTCGTAGTGTCGAGCTGCAGCATGCCGTTCATGGACGTTTTCATGCTGTCCGGCAGCTGGATCCCGAGCTTGGAGGTCAGGCCGTTCACCACGTCGCCGAGGTTGCCCATGCCTTTCCCGGCTTCCTCGGCCGCATCCCTGATTTCGCCCATGCTCTGCGCGGATTCCCCGGTTTCCTCGTTGGCTTTTGCCATCTGCTCGGTATTGCGCTTCAGCTGGTTCTCCATTTTGTAGAGCTCGGCTTCCGCGTTTGCGAGCTCCTTCTCCCAGCGGCTGGTTTCTACCGCCCCGATCTCATAATACTCTGCTGCGTTTTTAAAGGCTGATTCCAACAAATCTACTTTGTTGGCCTGCTGGATGATTTTCTGCGTTAAAATGTCATTCTTTTTAGCCATCAAGTCCGCAGAATCCGCACTATCTTCGTATTCTGCTGCGACCTTCCGCATTTGGGCGTCCAGTACGTCTATGCTGGCGTTGAGCTGATCTATTGATTGTTTGTACTTTTGCTCTTTGTCGCCGCGTAGACTTTCGCCCAGCTTGTTCGTGCGCTCAGCCAGATCTGCCAGACCATCCGAGAAGTTGTCGGCAGCACCACCTGCCGCCTCCAGCTTAGACGTGTTGTCAGCCAATGCACGCTCCATTTTTACAAGAGCGGCTTCGGCATTGTTCAGTTGCTGCTGGTACTTTTGGGTTGTCGTGTCGGATATGCCGTAGGCCTTGGCAGACTTCTGCAGCATCTCCTGCAGCTGCTCAACCTTATCACGCTGCGTCAGGATCTTCTGGTTCAGAACCTCGTTGATCTCTGTCAGGCCCTTGATGCTGTTTTCGTTCCCGGCATAGGTCGTGTTAAGCAGTTTGATCTTGCTGTCCAGCGTTCCGAGCGCGGCGTTGATCTCGGAGATCCGCTGTTTATACTCGGCCTCGCCGTCCAGTTTGATTTTTGTGCTAATGGTGGCGTCAGCCATTTAAAGTCCCCCCGATACAAGATAATCGTGCAACGATAAGCCGGACGGCTTATCCAGATCAACATATCTGCCGTCTGGCATTGCCTGAGATGCAGACCGGCGCGGCGTGGCAAGGGAAAAGTATTCCCGATAGATTGCCATGCACCGCGCCGGCGTCATCGTCCTCCAAAATACAGCCTCATCGTTGTGCAGGACGTTGATCCAAATGTTTAGGTACCACGCGAATCGGATGCTGTAGGGTTCGGCTGCGTGGTCTGTTCTTTTTTTTCGCCGGATTCCTCCGACTGATTTTCGGCCGGACGCTCTGTGTCCGGCTCGTAGACCGCCTGAAAGATCATTTCAATGATTCTGTCAGCGATTTCACCGAAGCGCTTGACCGTCATCATCTTGCCGACATCGCGGCTCGTAAAGCGTTCCGGCCAGCCCTGGTCGTAGGCGTACTCATTCATAGCGGCGGCCACTGTCTCAAGAATGTTTTTCATGGTGCGCTTCCGGGACAGCAGCGGCTCAAGCGTACCGCCGTGCAGCTCCTGTAGGTCTGCCAGGACGTTCATGTTGACGTAAAGCTGATAGGTTTTCCCGCCGTGCTCAAACGGCAGGGGTTTCGGCTGTAAGTACATGACCGGCCCCCTTACGCAGTCTTGCCGAGAACGGCGTCGCAGTACGCTCTTGCATCCTCCTCGGAGTCGCAGGTAGCAATCTCAACAAGGTTGTCGAGAGCATCGACGAGGAATTCGCCCGACGTGACCGGCGTATTGAACGTGATGGTCTCGCCGAGAGTCTGGTAGACATGGCTGGGCGGCCCGAAGAGCGCACGGCCAATGAAAATGCAGGTGAATTTCTCCGCGCCGTCGATCATGTCGGGCGCGTAGAACGAGACGCCGACATACTGACTGGTGGACGTCTTGCCGTACCGGACCACACTGATGGATTTTGTCTTGACGGTTCTGGTCGTTTTTACTGCCTTGTACAGCAGCACCTGCGCCGCCTCGGTGATATGCTTGACGCCGAGCGAGATCGTGCCGCCGGTCGCCTTACGCATATACTCAGCGAGGGAGCTTTCGGCATACAGACGGCCTTCGGCGTTGCGCAGCTCGAAGTTTGCCGTCATGGCGTCGCCGACCTTTGTGACGTCACTGTAGGTCACAGTATTGCCGGAATCGGATTTCGTGTATTTTGCGGCCTGAATGTACCGCAGATCATATGCAGGCATAGGCTCCTCCTATCTGTTCAAAATGTTAATTGCTTCTTTGCGCATGGCTTCATTTGACGCCGCACGCGCGGCCTTTATGGCCTGGTTCCAATAATGGTCAGCTTTGATCGCGCCGCCTCTTCGCTTCCAAAGATTACGCGATTTTCGGCCATAGTTGAGGACAAAGCCCTTGATATTATAGGGCTGCTGCCGCGCGTCCTTGCCGCGCAGCGTGACGACCATATACGGGACATCCTGCTTGTCGCGCTTGACGGTATTCGGGCGGACAATGTGCCGGTATGTCTCACCAGTGCGGCGGTTGTGGCCAGCGGCCACATAGGCGGATTTTACGCTGTCCAGCAGAACGTCCGCGCCGGCAGACAGAATCGTCTTCAGGTTCGTATCGGTAAAAAGCCGATCAGCTTTCAATTCCTTGATGATATCCTGCGCCTTTACCTCGGCTTCAAATTCCGCCATGTCAGATCACCTCAAACGGGATATCCGTGTAATACGTCATGGTCTGCTCATCGAAGCTCTGCTCATCCTGCCCGACCGCGACGCGGCCGGCAATGAGCGCGGCGATGATCTGCGCCGGCAGCGGATCGTTTTCCGTCTGCGTGGCCACTGTGACAACGCCCAAATTGACCGTGCAGATCGGCGCGCCCTCCGCCCGTTCCGACCGCGTCCCGGTCGGCGTCCAGACGACATAGCGCTCCTCGCTCGGGCTCGCCTGCACCTTGTAAACGCTGACGTCCTCCGGAACGACGGTGTCCAAAATGGACTCAATCTTCGAGTAGCTCATATTTGCCCTCCGGCTCGGTCAGGCTCAGCGTCGTACATGGCAGGCCATTGTCGTCGTGCCCGTACTGCGCCTGATCGATCTTGTAGATGTGGCGGCCCTCGTAGCCCGTCAGGCTGACATACTGATCGGACGTGATCGGCGGCTCATCCATGCCGCGCGGGACGCAGACGAGCTTGACGATCTTGCTGTTGGCCTGCTTGCCCGCGTAGTAGCGCGAGGCATAAACCTCCTGCTCGGCGTAATAGTACGACGTACCGGGGCCGAGCTTGGCCAGCAGCGGCGAGGAGCCGGGGCGAAGATCATGGACATCGAGAATCTGATCGTAGATCATGGTGATACCTCCTGCATCTTCTGCTGCAGCAGCTTATCGTGCAAATACGATCTGAGGCCAGACGGCAGCGGATTGTCCGCGGTCGTGGCGCGGCTGCGATACATCCATGCGGCGACGCGGGCGACGAGGCCGTTATCCTCATCGCTCGCGGAATCAAGCGTAATACCCTTGGTTTCGATATACCGGGCAGCCTGCGCAAGCAGGTTGCCCAGATATGCGGCCTGATCGTCGCTGATCCGCATCAGACCGAGATCCACGCAAAGCAGGTCGATTTGCCTCGACGTGTTCACACAAGGCTCAGACAATCAGGCCGCCTCCTTTCTTACGCGCCGGCCGTGCAGGTCGCAGAGCCGAGCTTGACAGCCTTGCCAGCACTGTCGATCTCCACGACCGTGATGACATTCCCGGTCGCGGCTGCGACCGCAGCCCCGGAGGTCATCGCCGTCCAGCCGGTGTCCAGCTTCTCACCGGCCTCGACCGACAGCGGAGCGCCCGCAAGCTTATAGCGGAGCTTGTTCGCGCTGGCATTGCCTGCGACCGTAACGGTAGTCTTGCCGGACGCACCGGCCGCCGTCGTGACGATCAGAGCGCCGAGGCCCTCGTTGATGTAGTCGACGCCGAATGTGGTGGTTGTCTTCGGCGCGGTGTTTTTGTAGTTGAACAGAACAAACGCTTCGCCGATCGCCGGTTTGCCATCGTAGCGGGCAAGGCCCTTGAAGCAGGTCATGTTCTGCCGCCACTTGACATTTACGTTGGAATCGATGACCACGCCCTCGCGCTGAGACAGGCTGTACAGCGAGCCGAAGCCGCCGCAGACGTCATAGTCCTGCATAAACTCAAGCTCGACAAACTCGCCGCCAATGACCGGCATTGTACCGCTCACACCGGCGACCAGAGCCGCAGCGGCATTAAAATTCAGACTGCGAGACACGATATCGAGGTGCGTCTTGCGGTTGCAGAACCACACCGCCCGGCCATCCGAGTAATTCGGGGACGGGACGCCGGTCGCTTCGCAGAGCTTCTGGAAAAACTCCGCGCCGTACTTCGCGCCGAGATCCAGCTTGAGGACGTGGCTCTCGTGCAGATCGGTAAACGTGCCCTGATTTGCGCCCCACCATTCCGGCTTGGACGTCGCGGCCAGGCGGGTGATGATACCGACAGGCATTTTCGTTCCGGTGCCGTAAATGCAGGCTTTATCCAAGCCCTTTGCAATGGCGGCAGCCAGATACTGCACAACGGTCGTCAGCAGCGACAGGTCAGTATCGTCAGACAGCACATAGTTCGGAAGAGCAAGATAGCCGCCGATCATAAAACCGTCCATGGTCAGCTGGTAGAAGTTGATATCCAGCTCGTTCATAACCGCATCCATCTCTGTCCAGATGGCTTCCGGCGCGACACCGGCGATGTTCTGGCGGCTGGTACCGCCGACGGGCTGCAGGGAAATGTGCGGCAGAACGCGAGAATACTGATAGGTCAGATCGCGCAGCATCGGCAGCAGGTTATCGGGGATACCGAGCTCTGCGCCGCTGGCGCTGCGCTGCGACGTGCGAAGGGCGCGGATGTTGGACAGGAAATCGCGGGTTTCGGGGGCCTGCAGCAGAGCGTCGCGCTCCTGGTAGGTCAGGCCGAGCCAACGGCGCTCGGGGTTGGTCATGGGCATGGTGTTATTACTCCTTTCTGCTGCCGGTGCTGCCGGCTGGCCTGCCGCCGGAGGCGGCGTCTGGGCAGCCTCAAGGCTGCGGATTTCTTCGGTCGTTGCGTCAATGCGGGTCTGCAGCTCTGCGATGGCCACGACGTTTGCGTTGCGCTGCTGCTCAAATTCGTCGATGGCGGCATCGACAGCGGCGCGATCCTCTTCGGTCTGCGCGGCAGCAATATCCGCCTCAAGCTCATGCTCGCGGGCCGCGAAGGCGTCGCGTTCGCTGACCAGTGTTTCCATCTGCGCCTGCATACTGCGCAGATCCTGCTGGCGTCTCAAGATTTTAAGTGCCATTGTTACCTCCAAGTTTCTTTCTTGCCGACGCGCGCCATGCTTCGCAGCGGCGCCGGTTGATTTCCTCCAGATCCTGCTTTCTGGCCGATACGCTCGTTTCGGTGTACGCCGGGAATGTGCAGACACTCACCTCATACAGCGGGTCGACCTCCTCGATTTCCCAGCGATACTTGCCGCCGCCGAGATCGACAAAGGTCTCGCGCTTGATTTCAAAGCCAAAGCTGCACTGATCGACGTCGCCGCGCTGGACCCGTGCGTACAGATCCATTGCCGAGCTGTCCTGCCGGTTGATCTTGACGGATCCCCACAGGCCGCGGGTATCCTGCCGCAGTGTCAGCGTGCCGGGCTTCGTGCGGCCGAGCACAAGCGTAGTATCGTGGTTGATAAGGGCGCGAACATCACCGGAAACGCTGGTGTCAAAAGCGCCGGGCTTGACGATCTCGCTTGCGCCCTCCCAGAGCGGATACTCCGAGTTAAAGACGGCAAAATAGCCTTCGATATAAAGATCGTCAGCCGCTTCGCGGGTGGTAAACTGCTGCGAGCAGCTGCGGATCTGGCGCGCAGTGCGCTCATTCGCCATTGCCTTCGCCTCCTTGCTCCAATTTTTTCTGATTGCCAATCATATTGGCCGGGATGTAGTTCTCAAGGATAACGCGCTCATCCAGCCCGTCTACCGGGGATAGATCCAGCCAGTCGCGGCTTTCGTTGCCGCTCATAATGCCCTTGACGTACAGGCCGGTGGAAACATCGGCCAGATCCTTGAGCGTGTAGCTGTACAGTCGGCGGACGGACATCTTAAAATACCAGTCCGGAGACAGCAGCAGCTTGCGCGTCAGCTCCGAGCAGATAATGTTCGCGATGGACGTCGCCGTTGTCCGGATCATGTGGTTGTGGTCGGCGTCGGAGTAGTTGCCGACGCCCAGCATATACGGCGTCACACCGACGATTGCTGCGACCTCCCGTTTGTCCAGTTCGACGCCGTCCTTGAGCGCAAGATCCGAAAGGCTCAGCGGTTTTACCTGCTGGATGTCCATAAGTTCCGCCGGAATGATCCACGGCGCGCCGGCCTCGGAGTTTTGCAGATACTCGGACATCAGCCGCTTGCGGCCCGCTTCGTCCGAAAATTCGTCGGAAAGGCCGTCGACCTTGACGATGACGGACGGCTTCCATTTGTCGGACATAAAGCCTTTTTTCGTGGCGGACGCTTGCCGGAGGTTGCCGGTCACGTCCCGCAGGCTTGCCCGGAGGCCAAGCCCAAGCCACGGCTGATCCGGGTCGGGCCTGTACTTAAAGTGCAGCACATCAGCAGGGTCGTACACCTTTCCGCGCCACGTCACAAAGTAGGTCAGGCCGCCGTCCGCGCTGGCCACTGTCGCGCCCGGCATCGGGGTCAGGTCGACCAGTAGGCCGCCCTGCGTCTGCGGCAGGACGAACGCGCTGCCGCACGGGGAAAGAAGCATTGTTTCAACGATCCATTCAACCCAGTCCTTTCGGCCGCCGTACCGCCATGGATGAATATCGACGAACCGGCTGAGTTCATTGCGGACGCGAATGTCGCCGTTCTCTGCGTTGCGGAACAGCTGAATCGTCGCGTTGCTGACGATATCCGCCAGCCCTCCGACCGCTGCCAGAACATCAGGGCTGTCAACCAGCCGCCGGTACCCTGTCACAGCCAGCGTGTCAGAATTGGACACCAGCCACTGCAGGCAGGACTGGTCGCTTGCAGCGCTGCGGCGCTGCGGTTTCACTTTCAATCGGCATCAGCCTCCGTTTCATGCTGGGCACTGCTGTACCAGCCAGCGCCCTTGCTGCTCTCGCTCAGATCATTCAGATAGGCGCAGGCCGCGAAGACCGCGCAGTCAAACACGTCAATGCGCAAGTTCGGCTCGATTTTCTGGTACTGCACCATGTCGTCAGCTTTTTCAACACCGGCGACGTTCTGCACGCAATACTCCATCGGTTCAGCGTGCATATAGTAGAGTGTGCCTTGCTTCGCGGACTTTTCGAGATAGCGGAACCCCTCGGATTTGAGGATAAAGGTTTGCATTTGCGCCTTGACCGGGAAATGCTCCTTTTTCATCTCGACGAAATACTCGCGGCAGAATTTCGGATCGTGTCCGATGCGGCGAAGCCTGAAGCCTTCGGCGCGGCGCTTCTTGAACCAGCGGACAATGTCACTGTAATTCGTGACTTTGTCGTTGGTCATATCCAGCCAGCCATCGTCTTTCCAGCCAAACAGCGGGATTTGATCCTTGTTGGCCTTGATCTCCGCCGCTGGCCGCGGGAACCAGCAATGCGGGATGATGATATCGACGCCCTTGTAATGGCCGAACAGGCAGCAGGCTGTCAGGTCGTGCATCTTGGACAGATCCGCGCCGCCGTACCACTTGACCGGCAGACGCGCGAGCTGCGCCAGCGTCCAGTTGTATTTCGCGTCGGACTTGCGCCACTCGGCAATATCAAACCAGGCGCGCAGAGCCGTCGTGAAGACGTTGAGCGAGGTGTTCAAAAACTCAGGACGGAGCTGCGGATCCGCTTCGGCCTGCGCGGCATCGTTAATCATCTCCTGCGGCCGGATGCTGTAGCCCCAGCCGGGGCTTGCTGCTTCCAGCGCCTTCGGGTCGAGAAGATCGACATCGCCGTTCTCATTGGTCGGGGCTTGTGCAATAAAGATAAAGATCCCATCCGCATACGGATCCTTGATTGTGCCATTGAGGATCTTTTTGCAGAATTCCACGCGCTGCGCCAGAAAGCCCAGCGCATTATCGCCGCCGGAAGAGATAATGATGCAGAGTTTGTTCGTGTAAGCCTTCATCGCGTCACGCAGCTTCTGAAACTGCTTCGGCGACTTATACACGTGCGCTTCGTCGCAGATGACGATGTTGGCATTAAAGGAGTCCTGTTTGTCCGGGTTCGCGGCCAGCGCGTTGATGGAGATAAATCCGTCGCCGATATCGCCGACAATGGAGTGCTCCATGTTGTTGTCCGTAATCCGCAGGCCGCGGCCCGCATCCTCCTTGACGGTCGCGCCGAGTCGCTCGACGTTGTACTTCAAGAAGTCGAAGCCTTCCATTGCCTGCTTGAGCGCGCCGCCAACCTCGTAGACCTTGGAGCCGGATCGGCGCTCATACAGTGCCAGCGCCCACGCCAGCGAGGCGGCAAACGTGGTTTTGACGTTTTTTCGCGGAATGAAATCAAGCGCCTCCTTGAACCTCCGTTCATTTGTTCCCTTGATGTAAAACCCCATGATGTTGAAACAAATGAATTTGTGATAGGGGAGCAGGTAAAATGGAGTTCCGCGCAGGGGTGTCGCGTCCAGAAATTCACCCTGTTGGTGGCAGAGCATCGTCTCGATGGTGGCAATGATCTCGCAGGCCGGCTCCGGGCGGAAGTCCCAGCGGCAGGACGCCAGGTCGTTGAGATAGCGTCGGCATGCCAGGACAATCCACTCGCAGGCAACAATCTCGCCGCTGAGCACTTTATCGACATAGGCGTCAACGTCGCGCTGATACTCTGCCGCATGTTCGACGGCGTAGTCATGCGCATCGGAAAGCAGCTGCTCGATCTTGGACTTGTCAGTGCTTGCAGTCTGCTTGCTGCGGGCCTTGTTCAGTCCGGTCGGCGTCAAGCCCAGCTGATTGCGCAGGCCCGTGACCGTCGCGCGGAGATTTTCAACGACCGTCCAGTTTGGATCCTTCGCCGTGTACTCGCCGCCGGTCTTGTTGGTCAGGGTCGCGACCATCAGGCCGCCCGCTTTCTTCCACGCCTTCTCCGCGCGGCTGAGCTCGCGCTCCGTCTTGGCCAGCTGCTTGATCGTCGGCTCGAAAATCTGGTTGTAGGTGCCGACGGCCTGCATATCGGCGCGGATCATATCCTCTCTGGCCAATTCATCACCTCAAGTATTCTCCGGCCGGCTTCTCCAGGCGCGGCGATGAACCGCGCCCAGCGTTTCCACACGAGGGCCGGAGGAAAGAGGACAAACCTCCGCGCCTGGAGAAACCGGTCGG
>ERZ824473.1314-NODE-1314-length-36129-cov-9.930809_pt1 | contig 36129 bp, 33 predicted proteins | sample MGYA00519874_ERZ824473 | MGnify/ENA primary metagenome ERZ824473 (study PRJEB31778, sample SAMEA3449151) | human gut metagenome | biome: human gut; feature: human-associated habitat; material: faeces | place: United Kingdom | collected 2010/2012 ... | reverse complement strand
AGAATGGAATAAGCCCGTAACCGGGCAGAAAAACCGCGGGGCACGCGGGGATAGCCTGTGAAACCTGGCTCGCTGGAGCTATTGAACAGGAAGCCCCCACTTCAAAATCGGAGATTTAAGTGGTGGGAGCATGTCACTGAGTTCCAGCATGACAGATTTTCCGCAGCGGCGGATGCCGGTCATAACTTTTATCAGATCGGTTCCAATAAATGGACGGATGCGACTCATATACAGTTCACGTTTGATCATGAATAATGCCTCCCTTTCCTGATGATAAATATAGTATAGTTTATTTATAAATAAAAAACAAGGTTAAGAATACAATTTTATAAGTTATAACTGATAAAATTGTAGAAGATATAAAAACTAAAAGTTATAATTAATATAAAGATGAACATGATTAGAACAGAAGTGGTTGATTTTTCAGCTTTATGTAAAGTTTATGAAATAAACGGACACATTTCTTGATTTAACGGACACTTTCTCTTTTTTGGGGGAAGTATGTTATAGTGGAGAAAATGCAAGCAAATAGAAAACAAAGTGCGTGAGAAGGTATGCAGAGGGAGAACAGGTATGGAACGTGAAAAACTTGAGAAAGCAGTGTTGCAGCGTGTTGCTGGCGGAGCGTCGATTGAAGCCGCGGCAAAAGAATTTAAGGTGACGGAAAAGCTGGTCTATACATGGCTTACGATTGCGCATTTGGAGAAAGGCGCAGAATGTATGCGGGAGCGGGAAGCAGAGGAAGCGATTATTGACCAGTTTTTCAGAGAATGTAAAAAACAGCGTGCGAAAGATATTCTCAGAAATGAAAAGAAGGAAAATGAGATTTTCAACAATATGGTGGATCGGCAGCTGAATCCGAAGAAAAAGCACAGTGTAAAAGATCTGGGAGCCAGTACGGAGAGCATTTTTAAGGAACTGGAGAAAAGAATGAAATGCAAAGAATGCTACATTTTTTCGCGGGAGTTAAAAGGCAGAGTGCAGGTGGAAGATCTGTATAAGCTGGATATGCTGGTGTTGCAGGAGGCGATTGTTTCTTTTGGGAAGTGTGCATATTTTCAGCATGAGGAAGCAGAGGGTGGAAGGATGAGATGGGTGCTTTTCTAAATCATATAGTTTGGTGAATGAGAGAACAATAATCTATGGAACTATAAATGAGCAAATAGAATCTTTTATGAGATCCGCAGCGGAGAAAGAAGAAAAGTAATTAAGGTATGGTTGGGAGGTTTATCACATGAAAACAAAGAAAAAACTTCAGCTTTTGATCTCTTACGAGGAGAAAGCTGAACTGAAAGAAAAGCATTTAAGGAAGCTGATCAAATTTTCAAAGGATAAGGATTCACTGGTAAGAAGCAGTGCGGCGAGTATTCTGATCAATTTTGAAAATAAGGCGGCAAAAAAGGCATTGCTCAGGCTGGCCGGTGATAAGAAGGCGATGGTACGGTGTGAGGCGTATGATTCGCTGTCGGTATTTCAGAGAAAAGATGTGGAGAAGTTTCTGAAAAAAGCGGTCGAGGAGGAAGAAAATGAACTGGCGCTGTCCTACGCGATCATGTCGTGGGCGGATGTTGCGGCGGCGCGCGGAAAAAATGTGGAAGAAAAGAGAAGCTATGCCACTCACCTTCAGCGGATCATGCAGATTAAGAAATGGAATCAGTGCAGCATGAGTTGTTTTTATGCGGAGTATGTGCTGGGAAGAAAGAGTGCGATCGAAGGGATCATTTATTATCTGGAAGGGTCTGATTATCGGCTGCGGTGCGGCGCAATCAATCTGTTGGGATTGCTTGCCGAAGATGAGAACCGGGAATTCATCAAAAAGAGTCTGGAGAAGAGGCTGGAGCATGAAGAAACAGCTGCGGTGAGGAGTGCGGCGGAGAAACTGCTGAAAAAACTCTCGGAAGGAATCTCATAAGAAGGAACTTGCTGTAAGCGGGTGGATCCCCTTATGAGCTTGCGTTTGGTAAAACATCATTACGGAGCCAGGAGCAGCGAAAGGATCCACTGCAGATATAATTTTGCCCGAAAATGACAAAAGTTCTGAGAGCAGGCTCTATAAATGCATAAAAATGCAGAGTATCACATTGCGCAGTGATTCTCTGCATTTTTTATGTACAGAATATGGAAAGCTATGAAGTGATAAAGCACACTGCGAATATCTGCTTTGCCATGGCTCAGATTTTTTACCATAAAAAATTATCCTTATCCGCAGTGGATTGACGATCAGCAGATCGTCAGCACATCCTCCACTGCCTTACGCTTCGGGCGGAACGGCGCTTCCGCGGCTTTGCCGACAGCGATGACAGCCATGATGTTCTCTTCTTCCGGGATGGAGAGAAGTTTGCGGATGGCATCGGCATCGCGGATTCCCATGATGAGGGTCGAATAGCCAAGCTCGGTCGCCTTTAAGAGCAGGTTTTCGGTCTGCAGTCCGAGGTCGTAGCAGCCCCAGCCGTTTCCGGCTTCATTTTCCGGTGTCTTTTCATGTACGTTGTAGCCGGAGACATCGCGGACGTATGTTGCGACAAGATAAGCGGCGTTCGTGCTACGCGTGGCGTTGAACGGCGGCAGGCATGTCTCCTGAAATTTTGCAGTCATCTCATCGGAGAGGACACAGTGATAACGGCCGGTCTCCGTATTTTTCCAGGACGGCGCTTCCTGCGCGGCTGCGATGAGCTTTTTGATTGTTTCTGCATCTGGTTTGCCGCCCGGCAGATAACTGCGGACACTGCGGCGTGTTTCAAGTAAGGTCTGAAATTCCATAGGGGCTCCTCCTTTACATTCAGTCAGATATTTGAGAAATATTATAGCAATGAGGGCGTGAAATGGCAAGCTGTGAGTAAGGGATGCGAATGCTGCAGGCAGAAAGATGCTGTTCAGGGTACACCTCTAAAATGCTGCGCATTTCGAACAAATAAAAAATTTATAGGTGGAAGAACGGGTGAGGATGTGGACAACTTTTGTAAATTTGGAATAGAGTGTGGACGGTGTCGTAAAAATAATTTATCAGGCAGATCCGGAAGGCCTGCCTGATAAACAAAATAAAGAGGAAAAAGAGCAATGGAATTTGTGAAGTAACGCAGAAGAAAAAATAGTAAAAAGGAAGTTTTCATGGTATGATGGCATCATAAAAAATAGTAAAGAACGAGTATCTGGAGTGTGTCGGAATGGGGAGGCAGTCATGAAAAAACGAATATCCCTGTAGGAATCCCGGATCTTGAGAAGATATGAAAGAATGGATATTATTATGAGGATGAGAGCATGGAGGATCGAATATGAATGATGGTATTCAAGAAGACCTGAAAGCGGCGCGGGAAACGTGCTGGATCAATGAGCAGATGTATCCGTTTTCAGAGGAAAAGGAACGGCTTTTGCTGAAAAGGGAGGATATCGAGGATGCGTCAAAGCGGCTTGCACGTTTTGCACCGCTGATCGCGAAGCTGTTTCCGGAAACGGCGAAAGACCATGGGATGATCGAATCGCCGCTTCGGGAGATTGCAGCGGCAAAGGAGGAGCTTGGAAAAAAGTGCGGTGAACTGCCAAAGGGCCGACTGTTGCTCAAGTGCGACAGTCATCTTGCGATCGCCGGAAGCGTAAAAGCACGCGGCGGTATTTATGAGGTACTGAAGCACACAGAAGAGCTTGCACTTGCATATGGTATTTTAAAAGAAGGAGATTCCTATGAGAAGCTTCTGGAATACCGCGATTTTTTTGCTGAATATAAGGTACAGGTTGGATCTACGGGGAATCTTGGAATGAGCATCGGCATTATGAGTGCCGCACTTGGCTATCAGGCCATTGTGCACATGTCTGCAGATGCAAAGGAGTGGAAGAAGAAGCTGCTGCGCGCCAGAGGAGTTACCGTTAAGGAATATGCAGACGATTACGGAAGAGCCGTGATCGAGGGGCGGAAGCTTTCTGATGCGGATCCGAAAAGCTATTTTGTGGATGATGAGCACTCGAAGGATCTGTTTCTTGGGTATGCGGTGGCCGGAGAACGGCTCAAAAAGCAGATGGAGGAGCAGCAGATTACCGTGGATGAGACACATCCGCTGTTTGTGTATCTTCCATGCGGAGTGGGCGGAGCACCGGGCGGCATTACGTTTGGGCTGAAACAGATCTGGGGAGATGCGGTGCATTGCTTTTTTGTCGAGCCGGTACAGGCGCCGTGCATGACAGCCGCACTGGCATCGGATAAAGGCAGCGGTATCTGTGTACAGGATCTTGGACTTACCGGAAAGACAGAAGCAGACGGACTGGCGGTCGGCCGTGCATCGCAGCTGGTTTATGAAATGATGCGTCATGTGCTGGATGGGGCATTTACGGTAGAAGACAAAAAGCTGCCCGGATATATGCGGCTGCTGAATGACACAGAGCAGATCTGTATCGAACCCTCTTCCTGTGCTGCATTCGAAGGTTATACGGCAATGCTGCACAGCCCGGAAAGTACTGCCCGATATGATGAGATTATGAAAAAAGCAGAAGGAGCGACACATATTCTGTGGGCGACCGGAGGAAGCCTGATGCCGGAGGAGATCCGCCTGGAGCTGCTGGGAAAGGCCTGATGCCGGAGAGAATCTGTTTGGAGCTGCCGGGAAAAGCCTGATGCCGGAGAGAATCTGTTTGGAGCTGCCGGGAAAAGCCGGATGATGCAAGCTTTACACAAAATGGATTGACAGTATTTTCTTCTTTTGTTAAAATCGAGAAGCGAGAAAAGGGAGTAACTGGCCAGAAATGGTTCACTTTTTCGTCAGTACAGCTGCCTGGGAATGGTGGCTCGGAAAGTGATGAAACAGCGAGACTTTTACTGTAATGTATGCAGTAGGGGTCTCTTTTTTATTTCACCGGAGATCAGCCCTGCTGTAAATAAAAGAAAAGTGAGGTAAAGGGTATGATCTTACAGGTGATTATTTTGCTGGCAGGTTTTGCGATGCTTGTAAAGGGCGCAGACTGGTTTGTGGAAGGTGCGGCGGGGATCGCAAAAAAGCTGGGAATCCCGCAGCTTGTGATCGGACTTACAATTGTAGCAATGGGGACGAGCATGCCGGAGGCCGCTGTCAGTATCACAGCTGCATTGAATGGAAACGCAGGAATTACGATTGGAAATATTGTCGGCAGTAATATTCTGAACATTTTGATTATTCTTGGAATTACGGCGGTAATTACGAATGTTGCAATTCAGAAATCGACGCTGTATTATGAAATCCCGTTTATGACAGGCATCACCTTGCTGCTTCTGTTTTTTGGTGTGACCGATTCTGCCATTACATTTGCGGAAGGCGTGATATTCCTCGTTTTGTTTTTATTGTTTCTTGCGTATCTTTTCGTAATGTCAAAGAAAGGAGCAATAGAGGAGGAAGAGGAAGAAAAGGATATTCCGGTGTGGAAGGGAATCATTTTTATCGTGATCGGCGGCCTTCTGGTTGTAAAGGGAAGCGATTTCACCGTCAGCGGAGCATCGGAGATTGCCAGATTTCTTGGAATGAGTGAGCGTCTGATCGGACTTACGATCGTTGCATTCGGAACCTCGCTTCCGGAGCTTGTGACGTCTGTCACAGCAGCAAGGAAAGGTAACGCAGGTATTGCAATCGGAAATATTGTCGGCAGTAATATTTTCAATATTTTGTTTATAGTCGGTATGACGGCGCTGATCTGTGTGGTTCCTTTTGAAAGCAAGTTTTTGATCGATACTGCTATCGCTGCATTTTGCGGTGTGCTGCTGTGGTTTGGAACGGTGAAACATAAGGAACTGAGAAAGCCCTGCGGGATTGTTATGCTGGTCGGTTATGCAATCTATCTGGTCTACCTGCTGTCACTGTAGAGGAGAAGCAGCTGCGAATCACTGATTTATCCAGAAATAAAAAATCAGTGTAACTGGTTTTGAACAGTTACACTTCAGGAACCAAAATGGAGAGCCTGCATCGGAAGCGTTGCAGGCTCGCTTTCTGTCTTCTTTGCTTGATGAAAGAAAATGGAAATGAGAAAATACAGATAAAATAAGAAATTGTACGGAGCAAATGGGGATAACGCAAATGTATGATATGGCAAAGGACCTGGAATGTCTGCTTTACATTTACATTCCCTGGAGTGTATACAGTGCACCAATCGTATTTCGGATACTGGTGGATTAAGTACAGGAGTTCGTTAACAAACGCTTCTTTTACGGGCGTTTTTCAGTGGTAAAAAGGAAGCTGTCATGGTATGATAACAGCATAGAAAATGAGCGTCTGGCATATGGGGAAAGGAGCTGCAGTCATGAAAAAAATGAATATCCCGGTGGGCATCTCAGATTTTGAGAAGATACGGAAAAACGGATATTATTATGTGGACAAGAGCGGATTGATTGCGGAACTTTTGCGGGAAGAATCAACGGAAGTGACACTTATCACACGCCCGCGGCGTTTTGGAAAGACGCTTGGAATGAGCATGCTCAACAGCTTTTTTTCAATGGAAAAAGACAGCGGCGAGCTGTTTGACGGACTTGCAATTATGCAGGAGAAAACGCTTTGCGCAAAATGGATGAATCAGTGGCCGACGGTGTTCCTGTCTCTGAAGCGAGTCGATGGACTTGATTTTGACGGAGCATACGGGATGCTGATGCAGGTGATTGCCGGGGTGTACAAACAGCATCTGTATCTGCTTGATAGTGACAGGGTGAATGATTATGATAAAAAGATTATCACGCGGATTATGGAGGGGACGGCGTCTGTAGAGGAGATCAAGGACAGCCTGCTGCTTCTTACCGGTGCGATGAAGGAATACTTTGGAAAACCGGTGATTCTGTTAATTGATGAGTACGATGTACCTGTGGCAAAGGCAAACAGTCATGGGTACTATCATGAAATGCTGGATGTGATGAAGGGTCTGCTCCAGGCATTAAAAGATAATCCGGCGCTTTGCTTTGCGGTTGTGACGGGCTGCCTGGAAATTGCGAAAGAAAGCATTTTTACGGGAACCAATAATTTTGTTTCCGATACAATCACAGATTCCAGACTAAATGAATATTTCGGATTTACACAGTCGGATGTCGATCTCATTTTAAAAGATGCGGATGCGGTGAAGCATGCGGAAAAGATACGGGAGTGGTATGACGGATACCATTTTGGCCGGTTCGATGTATATTGTCCGTGGGATGTCATGAATTATCTGGTTGATCTTCAGCGAAATCCGGATGCAAGACCGGTGAGCTACTGGAAAAATACAAGTGATAATGCGATTATACGCTCATTTCTTGATTATGCAGGTAACAGTATTACCAGAAAAATGGAGACACTACTTGACGGAGGGTACATCGTGCAGCGGATAGATGAAGATCTGACGTATGATTATCTGCATTCTTCAGAGGAAAATCTGTGGAGTATTCTTTACCTGACCGGTTATCTGACACGGGTACCGGCGGAGAAGTTGCGGGCTGAATTACCGGATGGATTTTCAGCGCTGAAAATCCCAAATGCGGAAATTTGTGAAATTTTTGAGCTGACGGTAAAAAAGTGGTTTGATGACAGTGCCAAAACCTGGAATCGTCAAAGGCTGTTTGACGCAGTGTGGAGCGGAGACGAGGCGGATATTACGAAGGAAATGAGTAAGCTGCTGCGCAGGACGATCAACTATCATGATTACAGGGAAGATTTTTATCATGCATTTCTCGCCGGAATTTTTACCGGAGCAGGCTATATAGTTGAATCCAACAAGGAGCACGGTGAGGGTTGGAGCGATGTGGTCGTATATGATAGTGTGAGCGGAAAAGCGGCAGTATTTGAGGCAAAGTATTCGAAGTGTCAGGAAGAAATGGAACGGGATGGCGAGCGGGCACTTGCACAGATCGATGCGCGGATGTATGCGAAGGAGCTGGAAGCGGAGTATGATGAGGTGCTTTGCTATGGGATTGCGTTTTTCAAAAAAAGATGCCTGGTGAAAGGGCAGTGCAAAGAGAAGAATAAGAACATGGAGGAAGGAATGATATGAAAAACAAAGTATGGAAAAGATTGTTCATGGGCAGTCTGATGATTTCTGCAGTGGCAGTGCCGGCCCAAACAACGGTAAGGATTCAGGCTGAAGAAGAGACAGCCGCGTTGGCGGAAAACGAAACGGATTTTCAGATGCTTTTTGATGAGGCGGTAAAGGATGCGATGATTATTGATGCAGATGAAGTCCTTCCGGTGGCAAGTCTTGCCAAGGGACAGCCATATGCAGTCTATGATGAGGAGGGAAGAATCCTTCTTTATACGTTTCATAAGTATCCGGACAGCTATCCGGACGGTGCGGATGTAAAGCTGGAATGGGGAAATGTATGGACCTTTACCGGCGGTGAGCTGGAAACGTGGTATCAGGAAAACAAAACGGATGTGACAGACTGGCACATGAGAATGAAAGAGCTGATCGGACTGCGCCCGGATAATGAGGCCGATTACTTTACTGCGATGTGGGCAGAGCCGGAAGATATTTTCCGTCCGGCTTATACGACCGACATTGAAACGACGGAAATGACAGACTGTTTTTCTGAGGATGTCAGTGAGGAGTATAAGGCCTGGTTCGATTCGAATATTATATCGAGCTATTTTGATGGGAAATATCCATGGACAAGGCTGGGTTATACATACGACTGGGCGGACAATGGGGCAGAGTATGGGCTCTCGGAATTCATTGTCAAAAAAGACAGTGAGGTAAAGGTAGCCTATACCGTTGATCTGAATGAGATGCTGCAAAAGCTGGAGCAGAACTCATGGAATCCGCAGAATGGGCAGTGAAAACCAGAGGAATGAACTATAGTCCGGGCAGTGAAAACCAGAGGAATGAAATACAGACCGGACAGTGAAAAACAGGAGAATGAAATACAGCCCGGAACCAACGAGAGGTTCCGGGCTGCTTAATTATGCCAAAGCGGATATTCGCAATCCGCTTCGCTACTCGGTTAAAAGATTTTTTTATCTTTGTTGCATTCCTTGATGACCTCAATCTCCTCGTCATCATACGGTGTGAAGTCGGAATGGAAAATGTCGTGCATCCACAGTCTGGTGTCGATGTCCGGCAGGTTTTTGATAAATTCCCATACGTAGTTGAACTGTGCCTTGCCGTTTACGAAGCCGAAGAAGTAGCTGCCGATCTTTTCCTTTTTCCATAGTGGGAGATGAGTCTGGATCAGGCTGCGGAACGGGCGGTGCATCCACTCGGTGTTGACAAGTGGGCGGCCGAACTGCTTCAGGCAGTCGATGTACATTCTGGCGTGAGAGTAGTCGCCGTAGAAGTGGAAGGAAATAATGTCAGAGAGCTCGATTGCCACGCGTTCCACTTCTGCGTAGATGCCTGGATTTTTCAGCCAGCCGTACGGGTGATCTGCACCTGCGCCCCAGACATCAGCGGTCAGCGGCTGCATGACGTCTTCTTCTCTCATCCATCCGAAGACCTTTTTCATCAGAGGAACCGATTTTTCCATCCGCTGGGAGTTGCCTGCTTCGTTCCATACATTCCAGATCAGAATGCGTTTGTCATTACCGTAGGTGCGTGCCATCTCTCTTACGTAAGCTTCTACGACCGGTTCCATTTCCGGTTCATCGGTGATGTCGTAGCCGACGGTATCACCGTTTTGTGTATCGCTGTCAAACGGAGTCACTGCGGTGCCGCCGAAGTAGCCCGGTACCGGCTCCGGCTGCGGACCGAGAATCGGATCTGTGTATTTGGATTTTGCGACGCAGCAGTCGTTGAAGAGTGTCGGCATCATGGTCATGTGGTAACGGTCGAGCAGAGCAAGCAGCTGCTCAAAATTTTTCATAAATGTGTCATGCTGTACACGCCAGAGATAGAACGGCACAAAGAAGCGGACACTGTTGAGTCCCAGGCTGGCGGCGAGTGCAATTTCCTTTGCGGCATCGCGGAATGCGTTTTCATGGTCGTATTCCTGCAGAAGCCAGACGGCGCCGTCCATAGCTCCGCTTGGGATGAAGTTAAAGCCGGAGATCCACGGCTGTTCTTTGTACCACGCCCAGATCTCGTCCTCGGTCCATTTTCGTTTCATGGCAGAATCCTCCTTATATTAAAACGTTTATTTGTTTTCGTGACTAATAATACTGGAAAAATATTTTGCTTATTCGCATCTTTCAGTCAGATCCGATGTTAAGACAGGCAAGCCCCATCTTTCCCTTTGGCGAGGTGAGACTTGCCTGTATAAGTTCTTTTTATAAATTATTGCCAAGGATTGCAGCAGGATTGTGAATGAATGTCGTATTTGGTAACAGAGGTATCCTCACGACTTCACCGCACCGGCTGTCATACCTGCTACGATATACTTCTGTGCGCAGAAATAGATGATAACTGCCGGAAGCATTGCGATCAGCGATGCTGCGAATGCAACATTGACATTTGCGGAATATTCGCCGAAGAAGTAGAACTGCATCAGCGGAAGTGTACGACGGTCAAGCTTCTGGCAGATGATCATGGAGATGATGAAGTCATTCCAGGATGCCAGAAAGGCAAGGACAATTGATGTCATCGTGATCGGCTTGAGCAGCGGGAACACGACATAGAAGAAGGTCTGATAGCGGTTGCAGCCGTCAATCGAGGCGGCCTCCTCCAGGGAGATCGGTACATTTTTGATGAAACCGGTGTAGAGAAAGACGTAGTATCCGACGTTGACGCCGGCCTGCGCGAGGCACAGACCCCACAGGGTATTTAGTGCGCCGATCGCGCTCAGTTCCTTATAGAGCGGAAACATGACCGTCTGGAACGGGATCAGGATGACGAGCTGAAAAATGTAATAAACGGTGTTGTAAAATTTGTTATTTTTTCTTGCGATGATATAGGCTCCGGAAGAACAGAACAAGATGATGATGACCACCATGCAGACGGCAACGATTGCACTGTTTTTGACGGAATCAAAGAAGTTCCGGACATTTAACGCATCAATAAAGTTTCCAAGGTAAAGATGAGTTGGAAAAGCCAGCTTGGTCTGTGCGAGATCTACCTTTGATTTGAAGGCGTAGCAGACGGCAACGTAAAATGGTGCCAGACAGATCAGACCCAGGAACGACAATGCCAGAACCCGGACCGCGTTTAAAATTCGAGCTTTCGGTGTTTTTATCATTGTTCAAATTCCCTCTTTCTTAATGTTCTTGTCACAACGTTGGACAGGATGATACATACGATCAGGTAAAGCACGGCAACGGTCTGGCCGTAACCGACCTTATTGTACGGGAACAGGTAGCTGTAAATGTAGTAGGCCATTGTTTCGGTGGAATGCTGCGGTCCGCCGGAGGTGGCTACGAAGGAGTAGTCATACATACGCAGTCCGGCTGCCAGCCACAGAGGGATACAATAGGTAAATGCCGGTGCGAGGAACGGTACGGTGACATTGCGGAAGCGCTGCCAGAAATTCGCACCGTCGATGATTGCGGCTTCGTTGATTTCAGTCGGAATATTTTTCAGTCCGGCCAGGTAGATCATCATGGCAAGTCCGCTTTCACGCCAGATACTCATGATGCACAGGCCGAGCATAGAGGTCTTTTTATCGATCAGCGGGCTCTTCCAGCCAAGCAGGGAGAAGAAATCGCTGTACACGTACATCCACATCTGTGATACAAGCACAAGGCTGACAACGAGCGGGATGAAAATGATACTTTTGATGATATTAACGCCTTTGAATTCCTTGTTTACGGCCATCGCCACAGCAAGGCCGATGACGTTGATTGCAACGACGGTGACAAGGGTAAATAAAATGGTATTACAGATCGGCTGAATCAGATCCTTGTCATGAATTACAGTGATATAGTTTTTCAGTCCGACGTAATTCAGCTTCGGCATCAGACCGTCCCAGTTCGTAAATGTATACTGGACTCCTCTTACGAGGGGAACCAGGATAATAAACAGAAACAGGATCAGCGAAGGTGCCAGAAAACTGAAATCCATCAATTCTTTTTTCCAGTTTATCTTTTTTTTCATAGGGAGTCCTTTCCAGAGAAGAGTGTGGGTAATGAGAAGGGGACATCCAGCCGGATGCCCCCTGTTAGTTGAAACACGTTATTTGCTGGCTGCTGCGTATTCGTTGTCGAGGGTTTCAACAAACTCATCGACGGTCATTGTGTCAGAAATTGCGTAGTCCTGCAGGCAGTTGTAATAAGCTGTGCTGTACTGTCCGCTCGGAGCACCATGCTGTGTCCACATGGATACCTTGCATCCACCATTGATCAGGTTTGCGATATCAGCAGCACCCTGCGGAAGCTGAGTTGCCTCAACGCCATCCAGTGCACTTAACTGTCCAACAGTTCCGATCCAGTTTGCATTGACGTCTTTTCTGGTCATGTACTCAAAGAAAGCGTCTGCGATGTCAGCATTCGGAGAGTCATTCAGGATCATCCAGCAGTCATCTGTATTCAGCGGAATTGCATTGTCCTCTGCCTTTTCTTCTGACGGATACATAAAGCCGCCGCAGTTGAGATCCGGATTGTAGTTCATGATTGCGCCAAGTCCCCAGGTACCGATGATGATCATTCCAGATTCACCGTTTGCAAAGAGCTGCTCTGCACGGTCGGTCGTGATCGTTCTGCAGTCCTCATTCTGGTATCCGATGATCTCACGGAACTGTGTCAGTGCCTGTGCAAAGGTCGGATACTCGCCCCAGCTCTTGCCCTGGTTCTGTGTTTCGTCTACGTAGTTCTCGCAGCTAAGATACGGAGTACCGTAGAACATAGTGTAGAAGTTTGCTCCGATGGAGATCTGATCCTGGTAGCCTGCTGCACATGCTGCATAGCCGGCATCCTTTAAAGCCTTGCAGGTATCAATGAATTCTGTGTAGGTAGTCGGAACGGTAAGTCCGAGGTCGTTGAAGATGTCTTTGTTGTAGAATACAACGTTTGCCATCTGGTCAAGCGGAACAGCGTAAACCTTGTCATCCAGCTTCTGCAGGGACAGAGAACCTTCGGATACGCGGCTGATGTAATCCTTGTCGCTTAAGTCCATGATATAGCCTGCGTTTACCAGCTCCGGATAAGTGCCCGGACCGCCGAACATGATGTCCGGTGCATCTCCGGATGAAAGACGAAGCTTGATGACGTCAAGATAATTGTCATAGCTGACTGCCTCAGCGTTTACCGTTACGTTCGGATTTTCTGCCTCAAAGCCTGCGATCAGATCATCCAGTGCCTGAAGCTTTGCATCCTCGGTGAGGTAATGCAGGAGCGTCAGTTCTCCGGAAAGATCAGATGTGCTTTCAGCAGCTGCCGGTACAGCCATCATGCTTGCTGCCAGTGCTCCGCAGAGCAGTAAACTTGTAAGTTTTCGTTTCATAATAATGAATCCCCCTTCTCTTAAAAGATGTCTGATTAAGATACTGTTATCATACATCAATTGACAGAAGAGGGAAATTCACTTTTTTACCACTTTATTTAGTGTGGGTATTTAATATTCTGCTTTTTTATGAATTATTTTGCTTTTTGGCGGTTTTTCTGATATTCCGTCGGAGTCACACCTGCGAGCTTTCGAAATACCTGATAAAAATATGCATAATTGCTGAAGCCGACGAGCTCAGCGACCTCATAGACCTTGTAGGTGCCTGTGGCGATCAGATGCTCTGCCCTTTGGATTCGGATTTTATTTAAAATATTGACGAAGGTTTCCCCGGTCTCATTTTTGAGCAGCCGGCACAGGTGACTCTCAGAAATGCCGGCATCTGCCGCTGCGTCGCCAAGGGAGATCGGCTTCATGTAGTTCATATTTAAAAAATCGAGCACTCGCTTTGCCTGGGCAGAAAGCGGCGGGGAATCCGGACGGGAGCGGGAAATACAGCTTTGTGCGTACTTGTGCAGCCACTGGATCAGATCATGCAGACTGGAAATCTGCTGGACTTCTTCCTGAATGACATTCATTGTTTTAAGCGGCCGTTCACCGGAGCGGCAGTCAAGCGTATTTGAAATGGAAAAGGCAATCTGGAGAAATATGGTCCGGACGTAATCCACGTCATAGCGGTTGTCCTGTTCCAGAAGCGTTGTAAATTCATCGAGGCATTCCAGGATGTCCTCTGTCTCCCGCCGGCTTAACAGCTGGAAAAGCTCCTGCATTTTTTTGGTGAGGACATATTCATTGCGTACACTTTTGCTCATAACGCTCTGATAGTGAATGACACTTTTGTTTTCCAGAAAAAAACGGCTCTCCGCTGCGAAAGCGGCTTCCTCATGCATTTTTTCCAGATTGCTGAGTTCCTGCGCATAATTGCTGATTCCGATAAAGATATCAAGTTGGCGCATTTTTGCCTTCTGGACAATTGCGTTGGCAAGATAGAGGGCTTCAAGGTCATAATCTCTTGTAAGGCGCAGTGACTGAAAGCCGAGCAGTACGAGCCGGGCATCCTTTTGCTCTGCATTGAGATAGAAAACATGCTCCATGTCAAGCAGATCCTGAATATCAGAACGAAGTGCGGCAAAGGCTTCTCCGGCACCTTCTGACTTCTGGATCAGAAGCAGTGAGTAGCCGTAAGCATGCCACTGTTCCGAAAGATAACGGTTCAGTGTCTGTGCAGTATCGGTACAGCCGCTGATGCTTTCCATGAGAAGCTTTTCGCACCAGTCACGTTTCCAGCTTTCAGCCTCCTTTGGGGACTGATCAAGCTGCTGCGCCGCTTTTCCAAGGATCAGTTTCAGCTCATCGGTATCAAGCGGCTTGAGCAGATAATCAAAGACGCCAAGACGCAGTCCTGTTTTTGCATACGTAAATTTGTCATAGGCAGAGAGCAGGATAATCAGCGGAGGATGCTTCAGTTTCTGAACAAGCCCGGCTACTTCAAGGCCGTTCAGACCGGGCATATGAATATCGAGAATGACGATATCAGGATGGAGCTCCTGTATTTTCTGCCATGCTTCGTTTCCGTTTTCTGCGAATCCGATCAGCTCAAAGCCCCACTCGTTCCAGGGAATCGTATTCTGCATGGATTGCAGCGTGAGCTGATTGTCATCCGCGATCAGTATTTTTTTTCTTGTCATAGGGTAAATAGATCCTCACAGTCATACCGCTGCCCGGTTCGCTTTCCATTGTCATGCCGTAATCCGTTCCGTAAAGGATGTGAATACGCTTGAGCACGCTCTGGATACCGATATGAGCACGGCGTTCTTTTGGGTTTTCAATTTCTTCTTCTGATGATAAAAGGGCATCCAGCATTGCCTGATCAGCGCCTTTTCCATTATCGCTGACGGTCAGGACAAGCTGTTTGTCCCGAACATCTGCAGTAATGATTACAACAGCGTCCTTTAGCATTTCATCGAGTCCATGAAGAATGGCATTTTCCACGATTGGCTGCAGGATGAGCCGCGGTACCGGAGCACCCTGCAGGGAGTCATCGACATCAATGTCCCAGGTGAGTCGGTCGCCGGTAATGATGCGCTGCATTTCCAGATAGCAGGAAACGTACTCAATCTCACCGGAAAGAGGGATTTCCTGCACGCCGCTGCTCAAAGAGCCGCGCAACAGCTGACTGAGCAGCCGGATGGCATTTACGATCTCTTCTTGTTCCCGCAGCCTTGCCATGGCACTGATGGATTCCAGAGAATTGTAGAGAAAATGCGGGTTCATCTGGGCAAGCAGCGCGCTGTATTCCGCTTTGTTAAGCAGCGTGTTGGTCAGAATCATCTGCTTAGCGTTCTCCTGCAGCTGATGATACATGGTTTCAAACTGCTCACAGAGATACGTTGTCTCATCATGAGAGTGTGGTTCGATCTTCTGAGGTATTTCCTGATTGTGGATGCGTTTGAAATTTTCCGTAAGGGCGGTAATGTTCCACAGGAAGCCCTTTGTGATCCGGTAGACGATAAAAATGACCACAATGCCAAGCAGCACCTCCGTCAGAAAAAGCATATGCATCAGGGCATCCAGGTCGCGAAATGCAACGGCACGGGAAATATAGCTGACCATAGACCAGTCTCCGCGATTTCGCCGGATCGGGGTTGAGACGGACAGATAATTTTTCTGATCTTCGAGCTGAGAGCGCGTAGCAGATTTTGAACTGCAGAAGAGAAAGCTCTGCTGCTCATCGTACAGTGCGATGTCAAAATTGTATTCACCGAGCAGCTCCTTGAAGTCGGCGTTGCTGATCGTAATACAGACGATGCCGTAGTAGTCAAGCGAAACCGGATCGATGTATGATTTGATCATATAGAGCTCATCCGGTGAATTCTCACAGCCGCGCCAGATCGTGCAGCCTCTGGTCGGAAACAGCGCTTCCTGTGTTTCCAGAATACGATGGTAGATTTCTTTTTTTTCAAAATCGGCAAAGGTGGACCCGTTTTTAAGATAGTTGCAGAAAAAAGTACTGTCATTTCGGTCCAGAATAAAAATATCGGTGCATTCCAGACCACGAAAATGCAGCAGAGTGCCGAGGGTGTGCATTTTTCGTTCCGCATTTGGCGCAGACAGCTCCCAGTCATCCGTGAGATAGCCAAACAGCCTGCTGCGCTGGATATCGTACATTAAATCTTCCTCAAGATTTCCAAGCAGATTGTGGATGTTGTCTGAGAGGATCGCACCGGAATCAGTCATGGATGCAATTTCCTTCTGCTCAATGTCGCCTTGGTAGATCTGATAAACCGCAACATCAATAAATGCCATCACAATCAGCAACAGAAGGATAAAGCAGATGCTCAGCTTGCCGCGGATCCCGATGAAAAAACGTTCTTTTTTCTTTTTTTGCAATTGCATCATTTGTTTACCGGAATGGTGCGGTCATGCTCAGAAGTAAGCTGCGGAGTGATCACCGTTGTTTTTCCTTTGACGTAGTAATCCAGGAATTCCTGAACGATCTGGTCGATCAGGGCACCGCTGAGCCCGTGGACACCGCCCGGTACCAGGTACATATGAACCGGTACGCCGGCAGCCTCAAGCGCGTTGCGCAGTGCACGGGACTGATCAGGGCTTACCGTCGGATCGACGGAGCCATGGAGGATCAGAAACGGAGGTTCCGTTCCGTTAATGTAGGTGGTTGGGGAAGCAAAGGCGGCGCGGCCGCGGAATGCTTTGCTGTCGCTTCCGGTTCCGAGAAGCTGTTCTAAAACAAAGTTGTCCTTACGCTCATCGGAAAGTCCGCCAAGCTGGCACGGACCGCAGAAATCGACAACGGCCTGCACTGTGTAATCCTTTCCCGGCTGTTCCCAGTCGCGGTTGCCTGCGGAAACACCGAGCAGCGAGCAGAGATGGCCTCCTGCCGAGTCACCGGAGAGGATGACCTTGTTTCCGTCATAACCGTATTTTTCGCCGTTTTCCTTTACAAAGAGGAGTGCATCCTTCAGATCGAGCATCTGTGCCGGGAAAATATCCTCATCCGAGTAGCGGTAGTCGACGCTGCAGATCGCGTAGCCGCGTTCAAGCTGGGGCATTACAAGGCACCATTTGCGGTTCAGGTCTTTCCAGCCGCCGCCGTGGATCCACAGGATCACAGGTGGATTTGTGACATCCTCCGGGATATAAAAATCGGCGCACAGGTCGTGGCCGGCTGCGTGTTTGAATGGAATGTTTGAATACTGTTTCATAAGTGGTTCTCCTTTCGAGAGTACATATAGGGTATGTGCCGGGTATCAGGCAGATTGTCTGTTTTCACAGCCTTTTTTTGAGCATCTCCGGATTCGTACAGTAGCAAAGTGCTGTATCCGCTGTGATGCGGCGGGCTTTGTAGAGCTGCAGCAGGCTGCTGTCCATGGAGAGCATATCCTCCTTGGCGGAGGTATAGATCATGCCTTCGATCTGGTGTGTCTTGTTGTCGCGGATCAGATTGCTGATTGCGGGCGTCATGATCATAATCTCAAAGGCCGGCACCATGGTTCCGTCGATGGTTGGCACGAGCTGCTGGGAGACAACGGCTCGCAGGATCATGGAAAGCTGGATCGCAATCTGCCGCTGCTGAGACGGATCGAATGCATCGATGATACGGCTGATCGTGTTGGCGGCGCCGATCGTATGCAGGCTGGACAGAACAAGGTGTCCTGTCTCAGCTGCGGTCATCGCAGTCTGGATCGTCTCGTGGTCGCGCATTTCGCCAAGCAGGATCACGTCCGGGCTCTGGCGCAGTGCGGCGCGCAGTGCCGTCAGGTAATTGTTTGTATCGGTCGAGATCTCACGCTGGCTTACAATGCTCTTCTTGTGTCGGTGCAGGAATTCCAGCGGATCTTCCAGTGTAATGATATGATTCTGGCGTGTGGAATTGATGCGGTCCACGAGGCAGGCGAGCGTTGTTGACTTCCCGTTTCCGGCAGGACCCGTGACGAGGATCATACCTTTTGTAAAGGAGGTCAGGTTCAGAACGGACTGCGGAATACCGAACTGATTCGGATCCGGAAGCTCAAATGCGATGATCCGGATGACAGCAGCGAGGGAACCACGCTGCTTGTAGGTGCTGACACGGTATCTGGAAAGCCCGGGCAGCGCAAAAGAAAAATCGTCGTCTCCGCTTGCAAGGAACGGTTCGATCGGACGACCGTCTGTAAGTGCATAGATTTCACGAATCAGCAGTTCTGTTGTATTAGGCATCAGACGTTCTCCCTCACTGTGGAGAACTCCGTTTACCTTGTAGGTCAGTGGAAGTCCGGCAACGATAAAAATATCAGAAGCCTTTGCATTGGTGGCGGTGGTGAGGACTGCCACAGCTTTTTCAGTGGATGGTTCCATGAAGGTCTCCTTCTCTCAAGAGTATTTTAACCGGGCAAGCAGCGAAGCGGATTGCGAATATCCGCTTTGGCCAGACAGTTGTACTATTTTGGCTGGTAGAGCTTCTGGCTCGTATCAGGGGTCCAGTCGGAAGTATTGACGGCCTGCTGCCTGGTGACCTCGTACAGTGTATCATCTGCAGTACTCGGCCAGCGCACGGTCAGCTCGCACTGCAGGCTTTGTCTGTCCGTAATTGTGGTCTGAAAGGAAATCGTCCCAGTGTCAGGATCGGTGCGTTTCCACGAAACATCAGGGAGCAGATCTGTGATGGAAGCGCAGGCTTCCAGATAGGTTTTCGCCGGTGTATCCGATGAGGCGGTGTCTTTCAGATATCCGGACAGGACATCGTCGATTTTCGCCAGAATTTCATTTGCCTCTGACAGGGCATGATAATAATCGGTCGTATGCTGCGCTGCTTTTTCACTAAGTTTTCGATCTGCCGAAGATTCTGAGACAGACAGAAGGGAAAACGTCACGAGACATAAGGATAAAAAGATCAGCAGCAGAAGTGACAATCCGGAGGTTTTTCGCATGGTGGCAGCTCCTGGGTTCAATAGTAAACGCAGTCAAAATTGACAGCGGATGAATCGTTTCTTATTCTTTATCATATTTCTCAATGATACAGGTGTGCTGTTTTGTTAAAACATTTATACATTTCCTTATTCGGGATTGTTACGGTTCGATCCGGCCAGTGATAACTCAGATAACCAAGGTGAACCAGCAGGGTCAGTACATCATCCATTCCCTGAAATGTGGTCATATCGTTGGAAAAGGTTCCGGTATTGATCTGAACTTTATCTCCGGCCAACATTCGAATCACAGCATCTTTCAGTCCGTCGAAATTCAAATGGATATATACTTTTAACGCTTCGTATGTCTCTGTCTGATTCCAGTAATTGTCAAATACGCCGCTTAACATGGCATCTACTACAGATTTTGGACTGTACATGGAATAGACTTTCTGCTGGCTGTTTTCCATTGCGACGAGTTCATATCCGTCATACCATGCCTGTGTTTCCTGAAAATTTCTGTTATATTGTGTGCAGAGAATTTTTACCTCATTTTCTGTGAAACCAAAGAATTCAGCCATTTCTCTTGGGTTGATCATGGAATATTCTGTGAACATATTCAGTGCGGAATGAGAACCATATTTTTTGATAGGGAGAATTCCAGTCATATAGGCGAGTGCCACATATTCCTGATCTTTCAGCCATGCACGCAGAAAATCCAGGTACTTTTTCTGGGCATCCGTATTTTGTTTGAATTCTCGGAAAACGCAGTCCCATTCATCGATCAATATGACAAAAGGATGTCTGGTATGAGAGAAAACATCCTTCATTGCGAAGACGAGATAATCGCCATCGATATAATCCGGATATTGAGATTTTAATTCATGGAGCAGTCGTTTTTGAAGTATGGAGAGCATTTCATCCATACTTTCGGAAGCGCTCAAAAACTCCTGCACATTGATCCGGATTACATCGTACTGGTTTAGATGTGTCCGGAAGTCGGGATCAGCGCTGATTTTCAGATCGACAAATAAATTTTCTGCATTTTCATCCCGACCATAATAGGCGGCCAGCATATTTGCAGCCATGGATTTTCCGAAACGCCGCGGCCTGCTGACGCATACAAAACGCTGTTCTGTGCCAAGCACTTCATTTGTTTTTGTGATCAGATTGCTCTTGTCTACATAGATTTTAGAACGTCGACAGGCTCGGAATAATCCGCCGCCTGGATTCAGATAACTTCCCATGCAATACACCCCTTAAGTGTCAAAAAAGGTTTCGCAGTACCTGTTTTTATATTATTATCATGATAACACGAAAGTATTTTTCTGTAAATTGGAGATTGGAGAGGCAGAAACCATTGGAATGCATAATCAGGAAGCTGTTTGCTTACGATCCAATGGTTTCTTTTTTTGTTGTGGGAACATGAAAGCTCACCGGCAGTTCATAGATGACTGTGCCGTCGGCATCCTTTGTCACGATCGATACTTGTTTCTGGCTGCCGGATATGGTGAGTACAGCAGTCACAGTGTAGAAGGCGCTGCCTTTTGAGCAGGGGGTAAATTCCCGGTTGTAGTAAAATGCAACAGAGGTTGTGGAAGAAGCCTTTGCGCTGGCGGCAGTGCTTTCAGAATCGGCAGAGGTGGCTGCAGTTCCTGAAGGAACAGAATCCGGTGAGGTCTCGTACACAGTATCCGGAAAATATTGCGGTAGTTCATCGGCACGGGTCACACCACCCTCCACCAGCTCTGCGATCGAGGAGGCCATCTGCTGTGCATGCGAGAGCGCACTGGCTTTCCGGGTCGTCAGGTGTGCTGCAGCAAAGAGACGGAGGCAGACAGTGCTTATGATCAAAAAGAAGAAGATCACAATCAGAAATTCGATGAAGAACAGGCGCGAACCCATCCGGGGATTTTTTTTCATAGAATTACAGGCCGGGCGCAGGACGCGCGGCATCCTCCTTTCGAAAGCGAGCGGTGAAAATAAGTAAAGCAAGTCACTTGTGAAGATAGATCGATGCGGGTATTTATAAGTAATTGCAGGAATGCTTTATAATATCAGTATCGCATGAAATTCGTCAGGCAGACAAAGAAATTGCAGACAATGTCAGCTCCCGCACGAAGTATGTACGATGACGGACTGTGTGGCACCTGCATGATCCGTGGCTGAAAGACGCAGCAGATGTCCGTTGTCTTCGGATGGTGAAGAAAGCTCCTCAAAGGTAAAGGCGGACAGCTCTGTGAGCTTGCTTCCTGCATCCGGAGACGGCGTGACAGAGACAGAGGTGAAAAGCTCACGCAGGGCTCCCTCATAATAATAGATGTAGGTGATGTAGGTTCCGTCGTCTTTTGTTTCAGTAAGTGCAAGCGCAGGCTGGTCACCAACCGTGGTTTCGGTAAAGGCGCCGGTTTCGTCATGCTGCCGGAGCTTTTCCTGAAGATAGGCAAGGGCGGTTCTGGTCGTATAGTTTTCATTGAGGCTGTCGGTGCCTTTCTGATAGATTACAGAGCCGACACCGGAGAGCAGCAGGGAAAACAGCAGAAATGCGATCAGCAGAAGAAATGCAAAGAGCGTGTCAAATACATGAGATGATTTTTTCTGTGTCATGAAGCCCTCCCGTTAATCTATTTATATCTGTTTTGACCCAAGTCAGGCAGGTAGTGAAGCGGATTGCACATATCTGCTTTAACTCGAATCAGAGAAGCATCTTATATTTATTTAACCGAGTCAAGCAAGTCCCCTGCTTCAATTGCGTGGAGCAATAAGCAGTGGGTAGGGACTTGCTTGTATCAGGAGTGGTACAAGCCACTCCTGATAAGCTGCGAAGCAGCTACTCGGTTATGAGCAAGTAGCGAAGCGGATTGCGAATATCCGCTTGACTGTCTTGTTTTTTATGAAGGTTCAGTTTATAGGGATTACCGTCACCGATGGCATCAGATTTGCACCGATGATCTCGTAGTCAACCACATATTTGTCTTCGTTCCAGGTCACGCCATAATGTTCTTTCAAATAAGAAAGGCTTTCCGGGTAAGTACCTTCAAAGGCATAGCAGCTGACGGCGCTGCGCAGGATTGCATTTTTGAGGCTTTCTGCCTGGCTTTTTGAGGAGGTTGTAAGTACGGAATGTGTACCGGCCAGAAGAAGCGCGATCCCGCAGCCTGTTACGGCGACGGAAGAAAGGGCGCGCCGCAAAAGATGCGGTCTGGGATTATCTGTTTGAAATCGATTCCTCATAAGGAGCCTCCTTTACCCGATATTTGCCATTACACCGAGCAGCGGAAGCATAACAGAGATCAGAATAAGCCCGGTCAGGATAGAAAGTATTGCAGTCAGGGTTGGTTCAAGTGCGCCGATGGCAGACTGTATGCGGTCATCTGCCATGGCCTGGCTGTCGACGGCGATTTTTTTCAGGGCATCCTCGGCGGAGCCGGTCCGAAAACCGATGGATACCATCCGTGCGTTCATACCTGTGAAGATCCCGCAGTCGCGAAGTGCCTGTGCCATATCAATGCCTTCATCCATCTGTGCTTTGGCCTGTGTAAGACGATCGGTAAAATCCGGCTGGTCGGCAAGACCTGCGGCAAGTTCAAAGCTTTCCCCCATATCCAGACCGCTGTGGAGTGCGAGCGAAAGGGTATCCGCAAAACGGGAGCAGGAGAGCAGGCCGCGGATTTTTATGACGAGTGGGATATGAGCAGCGAGTTTCTGGATAAACGCGCGGCCCCTGTCGGTACGCAGGGCAAAGAAGCAGACGGCAGCAAGCCCGATAACAAGAACGAGAAGCACGGCAGAACCGTGCTGCAAAAAGGAGCTGACAGCAAAGACTGTGCCGGAGACACCTGTCAGCTCGATACCGAGCTGGTCAAATACTTCACGGAAGACCGGCATGACCTGTGTCATGAGCACAAGCAGAACGCTAAACAGCATGGCAAGCAGGATGAGCGGATACGTCAGTGCATCACGGATGCTGCGGGCGAGGCTGTCCTGACGGCTGTAATAGCTGCTAAGTCCATCCATGACATCCTCCAGCGTGCCGGAGCGTTCACCGATCTCTGTCATTTTTATAAAATATTCCGGAAAGACGCCGCTGGTGCGAAATGCTTCAGCAAGATCACCGGTTTGCTCCAGTGCTTCATTGATGGAGCCAAGAATTTCGCCGGCCTCCTTTGAGACGGCATCTTCTTTTATAATTTCAATGCCTTCCAGTGTCGAAATGCCGGAATGCAAAATCATGGCGAGCTGTCCGGAAAAGACGGAGAGTTCGCCGTCTGTCATCAGCTGTTTCATAATAATCCTTTCTGGTCAAAACGGATGGTTCTGATCCGATTTTCCCCTTGCTTGATTTTGTTAAAGCTGCTGCGAATATCCGCTTTACCGCAGAATAATTCATCGAATCTGCATTCTGCGTGATTGAGTCAGTTATTTAACCGAGTCAAGCAAGTCCCCTGCTTCAATTGCGCGGAGCAATAAGCAGTGGGTAGGGACTTGCTTGTATCAGGAGTGGTACAAGCCACTCCTGATAAGCTGCGAAGCAGCTACTCGGTTATGAGCAAGTAGCGAAGCGGATTGCGAATATCCGCTTTGACTCCAGTTATTTATGAAGCGATGTACTAACGGATCTATTAACGGATATAATACTAACGGATATACTGTACGGTGTAGTTGGAGCTGTCACCTATGTATTCATCAATCGCTTCATTATCCTCATTTCCGGCGGCGGCCGCGAAGGTGGGATCGATCATTTTCCATTCATTTCCGTTGAATTCGACGGCGCGTTTTACCCAGCCGACCGACTCAATGTAGACATCGACCCATGCATGGCGTACGTCGCCGCTGTAACCAATATCGAGCCGTGCGGGGATCGACAGGGAACGAAGCATGGAAGCGGTGAGTGCAGCGTAGTCGAAGCAGATGCCGGTGCCGGTACGCAGCGTTTCATCAATGTCGGGAAGATATCCTGTGCCTACGGTTGCTGCTTTATCCGAATCATAGGTGATATGAGTGGTCACATACTGGTAGATGGCATCCAGCGCATCAAGATCCTCAGCGGCATCTTTTGTGAGTGAAGCGGCAAGGGAAATGGCTTTGCTGTCAGATGTAAAATTCACATACTGGTTCGGATATAAAAATGGATAGAATTCGCTGTCCAATGTAACATTCAGTGAATAGCTGAACAAAGAAGCATACTGTCCATCTGAAATTTCCTGATAGGCGAGTACCAGATATGTGCCGTTTCCTGCCGTAATCGGAAATGCGGTCCAACTGTCTGCTTCCGTAAGAAAATATTTGTAGCAGACATTGTCCGGACCGGTGATCTGGATGTTGATTTTTGTATCCGGCTGCGTGAGCTTTCCCATAAAATATCCCTGACCGGCGTTGGAAAAATCAAGGATCAGAGGATCCTCTCCGGTGGTCACAGTGCCAGGGGCTTCCGGGACAAGCACGGTAGTCTTACCGGGCGTATAAGCCTGCGGCGGTTTGAGGCTGTCTTCATTTCCACCTTTCTTTCCGCAGCCAAAGCCGAGAAAAAGACAGCAGAAGAAGAGGAGCACTGCGCCGAAACGGCGAAAGCCGATAGTTTTCATCGTAATCGTAAGATCCCTTCGTAAACATAATTAATTTTCTTCAGTATAGCAGATTCCTGCTCAAAAATACACAAAAATGGAAATGAAAATTTGGTAATTTGTAAAGAAAGGACAGGGTTGACAAAATGGTGTGCAATCTGTATAATGCAAATATGAAGTACACGTGTACGCATAGCAAAGATGCACAAGAAAATGCAGGGGATTGATTTACATATCAGATAAAAGCAGAACTGCATTTTTCTTTTCCTTAAAAATGTACACGTGTACGCACGGAAATAAAAAGGAAGAAAAAAAGCGGGTCGAAGCTGTCCGCACAACAAAAAAGGAGGATCATCACTATGAAAAAGAAAACTATCAGTCTGCTTATGGCAGCAGCACTTGCATCATCGATGCTTGCAGGCGGAATCGTCGGATACGCGGAAGAATCCGATCCGATCACACTTTCTGTGTGGGCGCCGTTTACCGGTTCTGACGGAGATGTGCTGCGGGAGATCATTGACAATTATAATGAGACAAACACCGACAATATCACAGTACAGATCGATATTATGGATAATGCGACGCTGCAGTCCAAGCTGCCGACTGCCGTTTCGACCGGCACCGGCCCGTCCTTCGTTCTCGTCGGCATCGAGTTTTTGCAGCAGTATGCAAAGAACGGACTGATTGAGGATATCAGCGATTTCTGGGATGAGACAGGCGTTGATAAGAGCAATTTCTATGAGAACGTGCTGGCAAAATCCTACATTGGAGATGTGCAGTACGGTGTGCCGATGCAGTACAATCTGCAGTATCTCTACTATAATAAAGATATTTTTGAGGCGGCAGGCCTTGATCCGGAAACACCGCCGACTACGCTGGAGGAGCTGAAAGCAGACGCGATTGCCTGCACCGATGCTTCCAAAAATCAGTACGGCATTGGCATTCCGTATGATTACGCTTCCTACTGTGAGTACCTGTGGGCGAACGGCGGAGATGTCATCAGTACGGACGGCACAGAGAATCTTCTGAATTCCCAGGAAAACATCGATACACTGACCTGGCTGCAGGATCTGGCACGGAACGAGGGCGTATCACCGGAGGGACTGACTGCGGCAGATGCAGACACAATGTTCCAAGCAGGACAGCTGGCAATGTATACGAGCGGTCCGTGGAACATCAACGGACTGACACAGCTCGGTGTAAATTATGGTATCACAGCGATTCCGGCCGGCAGCGCTGGCGCATACTCACCGGAAGGCGGATGCGCATACATGCTGACCAAGGGCGCAGACGATGCGACGAGAGCAGCCGTTTATAAATTTATGGCATACTGGCTGTCGGATGCGACCTTAAAAGAGTGGTCAAACCGCAACGGATTCCCGGTATGGTCTTACTCCGTACTGGAAGATCCGGATATCCAGGCAAACGAGATTCTCTCAAGCGTATCAAAAGCATCGGAGATCGGAAGAGACTGGCATCTGAATCTGACGATCGGCAGCCAGATCGACACCGATGTCATGCAGCCGATGATGGAAAAAATCCTTGCAGGTGATGACGTGGCTGAGAGTGTAAAGGCTGCATCTGATGTACTGGATTCTGTGATTGCAGGACAGTAAGCAAGGGTAAAGAGGATGTTTGCAATCTGCGGCATTGCTAAGTCAAAGGAAGCCATTTTTATCGCAGATGCGAATGGAAGAATAAATCAGGAAAAAGGAATTGCAAAAAGAGATACCTCCGGGCAGGCGTGAAAAGGGCAAATGTCCGGAGGATTTCTTATGATAGGAGTTTTACATTATGGAAAAGAAAGCTGTGGGAAAAGGAATGAAAAGCCAGAAACAGGCGTATCTGTTTCTGGCACCGTCCCTGATTATCCTGACGATATTCGTTTTTGTGCCGCTTGTCGGTGCGATTGCGATCAGCATCATGAATATCAATATCTACATGAATGATATTTCTTTTGCCGGCCTGAAAAATTATCTGCGGATGTTTTCGGATGTGCGCGTTGGAAATGCGACGCTGAACACGTTTTACTTTGCGCTTCTGGAGGTGCCGCTGCAGATTCTGCTGGCATTGCTGCTCGTGATGTTTATGACAAAAAATACGAGATGGCACAAGCTGATGCGCACGACGTTTTATCTGCCGTATGTCTGCTCGATGACGGCGGTCAGCATCATGTGGTCGATGCTGCTCAACAAAAATTATGGAATGCTTCCGTATCTGCTTGGCAGGATCGGGATTCAGATGCCAGGCCTTTTAACGAGCACAACCTGGGCGATGCCAACCGTCATTTTTGTGACGGTATGGAAAGGATTTGGCTATACCCTGACGGTGCTGTCCGCGGCGGCACTCGGCGTTTCCAATTCTCTTTATGAGGCTGCTGAGCTTGACGGTGCGGGAGGGCTGCAGAAGTTTCGGTACGTAACAATTCCCGGAATCCGCGATACGATCGGATTTTGTGCAGTCACGACGCTGATTACGGCGCTTCAGGTCTTTGACCAGATCTATGTCATGACAGAGGGCGGGCCGCAGTACAAAACGGAAACGCTGGTTGGCTACATTTATAATAAAGGGTTTCAGACGGCTCCGTTTGATCTTGGTTATGCCTCGTCGGTGGCGGTCTATCTGTTTCTGATCATTGCGATTTTAACATTTGTGCTCAGAAAATATGCATTTCCGCAGGGAGGTGAGGAGGAGTGAAAAAGAGTAAAACGTCTTGGTTTGAGCGGGTCGGTGATGTGATCCTGCTTCTGATTATGCTGATCGTAATATTGCCGCTTCTGTGGCTGCTGGTTTCTTCCTTTAAATCGGATGCGGATGTCATAAAATGGCCGCCGCATTTCTTCCCGGCACAATGGGTGGCAGATCAGTACCGTTACGTGGTAAAAGCGATTCCGGTGCTTCGGATGCTGCGCAATACCGTGATTTTTGCCGGGAGTGTAACGGTCATCAGCTTATTTTTTGACTCGATGGCAGCCTATGCATTTTCCAGAATGCATTTTCGCGGGAAAAAAGTAATTTTCAATCTGATCCTGCTTACCATGATGGTGCCGTTTCAGGTCATTATGATTCCATTATATCTGGAGGAGTTTAATCTTGGCATCTTAAATTCGTATGCCGGACTGATCCTGCCGCGTGCGGCAAGCGCCTACGGCATTTACATGCTTACCTCATTTTTTGGAAATATTCCGAAATCACTGGATGAGGCGGCACGCATCGACGGTATGAAGGAGTTTCAGATTTATTCGCGGATCATTGCACCGCTTGCCAAGCCGGCATTTGTGACGCTTGGAATTTTTCATTTCATGAACAACTGGAATGATCTGCTGTATCCGATGATGTTGACAAGCTCGGTGGAAATGCGTACACTTTCTGCAGGTCTGGCGGTGCTGGTAGGCAGCAATTCGATCAAATTTGGCCCTACGCTGGCAGCGACCGTCATTTCAATTGCACCGCTTTTGATCCTGTTTTTATTTGGACAGCGATTTTTCATGGAAGGAATTGCGACGTCCGGTATGAAGGAGTAGGTACAGGCGGAAAATAGTGTTCCGCCACAGACAAAGACAGGCGGCATGTTTTGCGGAGAAATGAAAACTGATCTGTGCAGAGCAGAAAAACGGAACAGCTGACATAAGAAAGCCGGATGGCAGAAAAACAGGGCATGAATCCGGAATAGAAAATGAGGGGAAAGCATGGAAAAGACAAAAATAATCATACATAAAAAATTTCAAAAAGGAAAAATCAGCCCGGAAATTTACGGCTCGTTCGTGGAGCATATGGGAAGAGTCGTCTATTCCGGTATTTATGAGCCATCGCATCAGACGGCGGATGCGGATGGCTTCCGCGAGGATGTGAGAGCGGCGGTAAAGGAGATGGGTGTCACTGCCGTGCGCTATCCGGGCGGCAATTTTGTCTCAAACTATGACTGGCGCGACGGTGTAGGACCACGGGAAAAACGGCCGCGCAAAGTGGATCTGGCCTGGAAAAGTATCGAGACGAATGAGGTCGGTACCGATGAATTTATGAAATGGGCAAAAAAGACCGGGATCGATCCGATCTTTGCCGTGAATCTTGGCACCGGAGGTGTAAAAGAAGCGGTTTCGCTGCTTGAATACTGCAACTTTCCGGGCGGTACCTGCTACAGCGATATGCGCCGGGCAAACGGGCAGGAGACACCGTACGGCATAAAGACGTGGTGCCTTGGCAATGAGATGGACGGTGACTGGCAGATCGGTCACAAGACGGCAGATGAGTATGGACGCCTTTCTTACGAGGCAGGCAAAGCGATGAAGCTTCTGGATCCGTCCATTAAGCTGGCGGTGTGCGGCAGCTCGCTGTCGAGCAACGCGACGTTCGGCGAGTGGGAGAGGATCGTGATGCAGCATACGTACGGCTGCGCGGACTATATTTCCCTGCACCAGTATTACGGCGGACAGGAAAAAGGGACAGCGGCGTTTCTGGCGCAGTCGATGGATATGGAGCGCTATATTCGGACGGTGTGCGGCATCTGCGATGCAGTCGGTGTACAGCGGCACAGTTCGAAAAAGATCGATATCTGCTTTGATGAGTGGGGTGTCTGGGAGATTCCGGACAAAGAGGTGCAGGCGGCTGTTGAAAACGCACCGTGGCAGATTGCACCATCATTCAGTGAACAGATTTACACGATGGAGGATGCACTGCTCTTTGCGAGTATGATGATGAATTTCCTGCGCTGCAGTGACCGCGTAAAGATTGCCTGCCAGTCCCTTCTGACCAATATCAGCGCCTGCATCATGACAGAGCGTGGAGGCGATGTGTGGGTACAGCCGATCTATTATCCATTTGCACTGATGGCAAAATACGGCCGGGGCGTCGTGCTGGACGAGCGCAGCGAAGGTCCATCGTACGCAAGCGGAGAGTTTGCACAGGTTCCGGTGATCGATAAGGTGGCCGTATGGAATGAAAATGCAGGGGAAGTGGTACTTTTCCTGGTCAACCGCAGTGAGGAAGCGGCGGAGACAGAGATTGATCTGCAGGGTTTTGAGGCAGAAATGATTCTTGAATCCACAGTGCTGCATCATGAAGATAAAAAAGCGGCCAATCAGATTCAGCATGATCGTGTTGTGCCAAAAACATGCGAAAATGTCAGCCTGAAAGACGGAAAGGTGACGTGCGAGCTGCTGCCGCTTTCATTTGAGATGGTGAGGGTGAAAGTGAAGTAAAAAAGGGATACCAATGAAAGGCCAGGATAGAGCAGTAAGACAGGCGCTTCCTGGTTTTTTGCATTTTAGTGTCGGAAAAAAGTTGCGGTGTGTCATTTCCTCCATTATAATGAAACTGTTGTTCAAAGCCAAATAAGATTTAAAAACGCAGGCGTTTTATGCTTGCTTTGTGAAGTTTTGCCTGGCTCTGAATAGTAAACATAATGAGAAAAGAAAATCCGGCAAGAACAGCCGGCAGAATCAGGATCCAGAAACAGAATTCAGACAGCGGGAGGCATTACAGTGGGAATTACAACAAAGGATCTCGCACAGCTGTGCGGGGTGTCGAGAACGACGGTACACAGGGCACTTTACGGAGGTGGACGCATTCATCCGGATACAAAGGAGATGATCCTGCGGGTGGCAAGAGAGCATGATTACCGGCCAGATCTGCTGGCACGCGGTCTCGTAAAGGGACGCACGTATTATATTGGTGTTGTCGTGATGGATGTAAAGAACCGCTACTTTTCCGCAATGCTCAGTGCGATCAGCCGGGAAGCCATGAGCCGCGGCTACAACATTAACATTGCGCTGCATGGCAACGACCGGGAACTGGAGCGTCGGCAGCTGATGAATCTTGCGGCTTACCGCATGGACGGTATTATCCTGTCTTCGGTGAACGAGGGCGAGGAATATCGGGAGTTTTTGGGCAGCCTTGGCATGCCGATCGTATCCGTCGACAACCGGATTGCGGATGGAATTCCATTTGTGACCATCGATCAGCGAGAAGCGATGAAGGCTTCTGTCCGGTATGCGTTGGAGAAGCCGTATGAGCGTGTCGTATTCGTCTGCCCGGCGATGGCATCCGGGGAGAAGGAAAACATGTACGTACACCGCGAACGCTTAAAGGGCTTCCGGGAGGGAATCGAGGAGGCGATCCGGGAGCAGAAGCGGGCAATAGAGACAATCTGTCTTCTGGACTGGAGTTATCTGGAGAAAGTGGGAGATTTGATTGCAGACAGCAACCGCACGGCCTTTGTCTGTGCAGCGGATGAGTTTGCGCTTGATATTATGAAGCGGCTGAAAGAGCTTGGAAAACGCTGCCCGGCTGACTATGGAATCATTGGGTTTGACAATATTGATACGTTAAATTATGTGATCCCACGCCTGGCTACCGTTTCGAATGCAGTGGATGAGATCGCAAAGGCGGCGGTGAACCGTCTGTTTGAGCGGATCGAGGCGGGGCAGGAGAAAGAGACAACGGAGGAATCGGATGCCAGTGAAAAAATGCTAGCGGAAGAAGAATGTATTTTACCGTATGAGGTCATGGAAGGAGAAACACTGTGACGATTTGACCGCCACTGCCTCAAAAGAAAAACGCCGCAACCTCGCATTTTTTCTGCATTTTCCGTGCATTTTGCACAAACAGACATCGGCAGAATGGCACCATGGAAAGTATGACGGAAAAATGTAACAAAAATGAAAAACATGCCAGAATCGGTTGACATTTGCGGGCGAAAAAACTATGATAATACTGTAAATATTAAGAAAATCTGATATAAAGGCAAATCTGTTGAAAAGCAGAGACGCAAAGCCAAAGGGTCTAAGGGTTCCGTATCCGGAGTCTATGACAGCCGGTTGCCGCATTTTCCATCACAGGCGTGAGCTGTGATACTGATGCATCTTCCCAGCGGTTTCTGTGAATGAAGCCTTTTAAATACGGGAAGAATTTTCATCAGGTAGTGTGTAAGTGGTGACCGCTGATTTCAAAAGAAAATCAAGCGGTTTTTTTACATCCTGGATAAAGTTTATATCAGACGGATTTCAGGGAGGTAGAAGACATGAAAAATCAGAAAATGAAAGAAACGTTACGACAGATATCGAAAAAGGCTGGTGCACTGGTACTGGCAACAGCCATTGTCCTTGGCGGAGGCACTTATGTATACAATCAGCAGAATCCGGTTCCGGAGCTGGTGACTTATGTAGATGAGGACAGCGTTGTACAGATTCAGGAGGATGAGACACCGCTGGCATCACCACAGGTAACAAAGTCCACAAAAACGACAAAGTCTACAAAGAAGATTTCGCTGAAATCGGCATCATCCAGGACGTATACACAGAAAGGAAAGACGACAACAAAGAAGAAAACGACAAAGACAAAGAGCGCAAAAAAAACAGTCACAACCAATACTGTAATAGTAACGAGCATCACAAACAACTATAAAAAGGGTTCCAAAATCAACACACAGGTGACAACCGTAAAGACAACGATTACAAAGACCACCGTAACAAACACGGCAGCACCGACGACTACCAGACCGATTACCCCCGTAACAAACGGCACAGTAGCTGTAACCCAGATCGCACCGGCAGCGGATAAGAGAGTGCTGAATGCATTCCAGAAGCTTGGCTTTCAGGTGGTTATCCAGTCAGGTGTTCCGTATTCGGGACTGTGTGATGCACAGACACGAACGATTACTCTGAAACAGGCCGATGAGACTGTTTACCATGAACTTGGTCATTTCCTTGCATTCGTTGCAGGTAATATAGATACTTCTGCTGCATTCCAGCAGACCTTCCAGAACGAGAAATCCAGGTATACCGCATACGATAAGGGATATGTCCTTCAGAACAGCGCAGAGTACTTTGCACAGTCGTTCCGGGACTACACCGAAAATCCGGCAGCTCTGAAAGCATCCAGACCGCAGACCTACGCAGCAATCCAGCAGGCACTGTCGAGAGTAACAGATGCGCAGGTTGCAAACCTTCTGAGAGTATACCGAGCAGTCTGGGGCAATTAAGCACAGTACCGGAGCAGCACAGAAGAACAAAGCATAGAATAAAGCATAGAACAAAAAGTACCGGCCGGTCATCTCCACCGAAGATGACCGGCCGGTTTTTTAACCGGGTCAAGCGGATTGTGAATATCCGCTGTGCCCATTTATTTTTCGTTCGTACTTTCTGATTCGTCTTTCTTTCCTGCATCCGTTTCCGGGATTGCTTCAGCAGTTTTCCCAGCCTTTGCATCCGGATCATCAAAGATGGATGCCGGCATTTCATCGACAGACCAGCCGTCAGAGGAGCTTTCCTCTTCTTCCTCTTTCGGCATATACTTTGCGAAGATCTTTTTGAGGAAGAACGAATGTGCAAATGCCACGAGGGCAAAGCCTGCAAGAATCCAGACGAGGATGCCGTACCAGAACGTATAGTTGTTGAGGAACATAACGGCGACTGCTCCGATTGTGATGATCAGCATGATGAAGGTGCGTGGAAAATCTGCGATCGCCATGATGAACGAGTTCTTGAAGATGGCCTTTGTGCTGTTGTAGAAGCGGGCCAGCACCGGGAATACGTAGTTCAGCATGATGAGGTACAAAAATCCGGTAGCGGTGATGATGACCCGGAATACGGTCCAGACAGTGCCGGTCGCCTCCTTTATGATCAGAAGATCAAGCACAAGCACGATGCCGAACAGGAGCATGATCAGCCAGATCACGGTCGCCTGCTTGAAGTTCTGGCGGAACGATTTGAAGAAGGAACGGGCGATGTAGCCATCTTCATTTTCCGCCATCTTCAAAGTCACGTAATACATGGCGGTCAGGGAGGCTCCGATCGTGAAGATTGGGATGCTGCACACGATAAAAAGGATGTTCAGGATCATCAGATCGGCCAGCTTTCCGAGTGTACGGAAAAAGCCATTGTCCATGTTGAAAAAATTACTCATTTGTAAACACTCACTCTCTTTTCTTTCCGGCAGAAACCTGCCTTTTTGTGTTGTCCCACACGTATCTGCGAGTATCTGGGGAAGATCCGCAGTATTATTTCCAGTATAAGGGAAATGTAGGAAAAATGCAACGAAAAATGAGGGTATTTTCAGCACATCATAAATTGACAAGCTCTTGACTGCTGAGCTATAATAAAAAAATGTGTACATAATAATGGATACTGATAAAGGATACTGAACGGAATATAGAGAGCGCTCATAAAGGAGGCAGACGATGTACGATAAAGTACTTACAAACCGGAATGTCGTAGAGCATGAAAAGGCAGTCGAGCAGTTCTGGAAAGACAATGATATCTTCAAAAAAAGTATGGAGAACCGCAAGGAAGGAGAAACCTATACCTTCTATGACGGCCCGCCTACTGCAAATGGAAAGCCGCACATCGGCCATGTGCTGACGCGTGTCATCAAGGATATGATCCCGCGTTACCAGACGATGAAGGGAAAAATGGTTCCGAGAAAGGCAGGATGGGATACACATGGTCTGCCGGTAGAGCTGGAAGTAGAGAAGATGCTTGGACTTGACGGTAAAGAGCAGATCGAGGAGTACGGCGTGGAGCCGTTTATCCAGCACTGCAAGGAGAGCGTCTGGAAATACAAGGGAATGTGGGAGGATTTTTCCGCGACCGTCGGATTCTGGGCGGACATGGATGATCCGTACGTTACGTATCATGACACGTTTATCGAGTCTGAGTGGTGGGCACTGAAGAAGATCTGGGATAAGAAGCTGCTGTACAAGGGCTACAAGATCGTTCCGTACTGCCCGCGCTGCGGCACCCCGCTTTCCAGCCATGAGGTGGCACAGGGATATAAGGATGTCAAGGAGCGTTCTGCAACAGCACGTTTCAAGGTAGTCGGTGAGGATGCATACTTCCTGGCATGGACGACGACACCGTGGACCCTTCCGTCCAACGTGGCGCTCTGCGTAAACCCGGATGAGACGTACGTAAAGGTAAAAATGAAAGAAGAGGATTACGTTTACTATCTGGCACAGGCTCTGGCTGATACCGTGCTTGGCGAGGGTACGTACGAGATCCTTGAGACTTATAAAGGAAAAGATCTGGAGTATAAAGAGTATGAGGCTCTTTACCCGGCACAGCTGAAGAAAAAAGCGTACTATGTTGTGTGTGACACGTACGTTACGATGACAGACGGTACCGGTATCGTCCATATCGCTCCGGCATTCGGTGAGGACGACAGCAAGGTCGGCAGAAAATATGACCTTCCGTTCCTGCAGCTGGTCGATGAGAACGGTATGATGACAAAGGAAACAAAGTGGGCAGGCCACTCCTGTATCGCAAGAAAAGATCTGGAAGGTGAGAACGGTGTATCTCCGGAAGTCATCAAGGATCTGGATGCGAGAGGACTTCTGTTCAACGCGCCGAAGTTTGAGCACAGCTATCCGCACTGCTGGCGCTGTGATACGCCGCTGATTTATTATGCGCGTGAATCCTGGTTCATCAAGATGACCGAGGTGCGCGATGATCTGGTGCGCAACAACAACACGGTCAACTGGATTCCGGAGAGCATCGGAAAGGGACGTTTCGGTGACTGGCTGGAAAATGTACAGGACTGGGGTCTTTCCAGAAACCGTTACTGGGGTACTCCGCTGAATATCTGGGAGTGCGAGTGCGGCCATATGCATGCGATCGGAAGCAAGCAGGAGCTGCATGAGATGTCAGATGATTGCCCGGAGGAGATTGAGCTGCATCGTCCATTTATTGACAAGGTGACGATCCGCTGTCCGAAGTGCGGAAAGAAGATGCACCGTGTACCGGAGGTAATTGACTGCTGGTTCGATTCCGGATCGATGCCGTTTGCGCAGTACCACTATCCGTTTGAAAATAAAGAATACTTTGAGAAACACTTCCCGGCACAGTTTATCTCTGAGGCGGTAGACCAGACGAGAGGATGGTTCTACTCCCTGATGGCAATCTCAACACTGCTGTTCAACAAGGCACCGTTTGAAAACGTCATTGTTCTTGGCCATGTACAGGATGAGAACGGTCAGAAGATGAGCAAATCCAAGGGAAATGCAGTGGATCCGTTTGATGCACTTTCCACTTACGGTGCAGATGCAATCCGCTGGTACTTCTACATCAACAGCGCACCGTGGCTGCCGAACCGTTTCCACGGAAAGGCAGTGCAGGAGGGACAGAATAAGTTCCTTGGCACACTGTGGAATACGTACGCATTCTTCGTGCTGTACGCGAACATTGACAATTTCAATCCGATGGATTACAGTCTGGATTACGATAAGCTTCCGGTTATGGACAAGTGGCTGCTCTCCAAGATGAATTCCATGGTAAAAGCAGTTGATGAGAATCTTGGCAATTACCGTATCCCGGAGGCTGCAAGAGCGCTCGAGGAGTTTGTGGATGACATGAGCAACTGGTACGTCAGAAGAAGCCGTGAGCGTTTCTGGGCAAAGG
>ERZ824473.1313-NODE-1313-length-36161-cov-16.274636_pt1 | contig 36161 bp, 49 predicted proteins | sample MGYA00519874_ERZ824473 | MGnify/ENA primary metagenome ERZ824473 (study PRJEB31778, sample SAMEA3449151) | human gut metagenome | biome: human gut; feature: human-associated habitat; material: faeces | place: United Kingdom | collected 2010/2012 ... | reverse complement strand
AGCAACAGAAGGACGATTTGGAAGCCGAGGCCCGCAGGCGCGAGGGCAAGGCTTGTATAATCGTGAAATTCAATTGTACTGATTTTCCAATTCAAATGTGCAAAAAAAAGTGAAATTTTTGAAGGTATCAAAAAGCGTTTGAAAAGCGTTTAATTATCTTGTAAGAGGACTCAAATTAAAACGCCTTCAAACGCTTGATTTTTAGCAAAATTATTCGCTGATTTTTTTGTGTTTCGAATAATTATTCGTATTTTTGTGTTGTAGAATATTCGTCTTTTAAGCAATCGGTATTTCGTTTTTTGTGATGTTCTTGAACATCATAATGTCGGTATATTTCGCCTGCTTGTTGACGGTTTCGTTGATTTCGCGCCGTTGTGCTCCGGCAAATGGATTGGTGTCGAATTGCGTCTGCGTGAACCAGTCGATGAGTTCAATGATTTGCGATTTGTTCGACGTGAAGTAGATGTATGAATGCCTTTCGAGCACCTTCAATACGTCAAGGTAATCGGCCAATCTCCAATAACATTTGTAAGCACCTACCTCAGTGGAAAGGTATGGCGGATCGACAAGGAAAACGGTATTTTCCACGTCTTTATATTGGGCGAACAGTTCACGGTAATCGGCCTTTACGATTTCAACCCCGTCGAGATACCCGTCTGCGATGTAATCGGTCTGTTTGACAGTATTATACAGGATTTCCTTTCCTAATTCATCGAGTGAGAGCACGTAACGACCCGAGAACAGTAATGATGCCGAAAGCGTGATGTAATCGACGAACCCTGTTTCTTCTTCTTTACGAATCTCTTCGAGAATACGCAGTCGCTGTTCTTGGGGGATTCGTTTCCCTTTTGAAATTCCCCCCCCCACTGAATTTCGAATTTTGGCGAGCAATGCATTGGTTCTTGGGATGTTTTCCAGCCGCAGATGGAAGTCGTCGAAATCGTTATAGATGACTCGTGCGTCGGGGCGTTCCCGTTTGGCGACGTGCGACAGGAGGCCGCTGCCGCCGAACAGATCGACGAATGTAGCCGCATCGGGAAATTGGGATAAGGCTTTTCGGAACTCTCCAATAAAACGGCGTTTTTGCCCCATGAACGGAAGCGGGGCAGAATTGTAAACAGTCTGTTTCTGCATTCAGCAAAAATGTTTTTTATAAGGTTAAATAGTGTTGAATTGTTTCGTATATTTGTAGCCTCTTACCTCTGCACACCAGCAGGACATAGAACTACAAATGCGAAAACGCCGATACGCGACCAAAGGATTGCCCTCGGTTGTGCGTATCGGCGCATTTATGTTAGTGCAGAGGTAAGAGACTCACTAACGGCCGGGGGCTTTTTCATGCCCCCATGTTATGGATCAGTTTTTCATCATCGGCGGTCGTTTTTCAGGTGGGATGTATGGATATTTGCGGTTAGGGATGTAGGTGATCCACGCGAACAGATGCCGCCACCATCGACGGGTATAGAGGGGATCGTGCTGGTTGTAGATCGCCTCGGTTTCAAAACAACTGTTCCCATAGGCGCGGTTGTAGGGCGGCAGGAGAACTTCTATTGCGACCGAAAGGCCGTAAATCAATAAGGGCGCCGGAACGGCCGCCAGCATCCACCATGCGGAAACCCCGAACAGGAGGTGTGCCGCCACCGTACCCAGCAGACAAACGGCGACGATCTCCAGTTGCTGCCGCATGTGGATTTTCTCGTGATTGAGTAGTCGGGCCGTCAATGCGACGCCCTCTTTCACGAACAGCCAGACCAGCACGGTCAATGCCGTGAAGCGGCCGAACGGAATAAAACGATTATATACGATTTTCATCATATTACGGAAACTCTATAACAGGAATATTTATCGGTATGGCCGTTCAACATCATAAAGCTCAAAGTAATCAGTTTTGAACCTTTCGGAATGGTGATACTCGAGTTGCTGGCATCGCCTGCCAACAAAATAGAAAGGTTCAGATTACTTGCCAGCCCCGCTCTGCATCTCAATACCAATTCGACAATCAGGGGCAAATCGTCAGTTGCCAAAACCGTGCTGTCGATAGTCAGGGAAGTGGCGGATTGAGCCAATAACCGTATCGACGAAATATACCCTTTCCCTTTGGTGTAACTTACATTGGAACTTAAATCCAAAGTTCCACTAACTGTCGTCGTCGAAGTCGATATAAGACATTGCGCCGAAATACAGTCGAGCTTTTCTTTGTCAGTAGCAGACATCAGCCCTTTGGATATCTGGGTCGCTGCATCCCTCGCTGCCTTGTCGTTCCACGATGATTTTTCAGTGTCGGTTACGAAGCGATGCGTCGAATCCTGTACGATCACCGAGGCGGGATGCGTGGCCGGATGCTGGTAGTTGTTCGCCCCGACAGCCACGCCGTCGAGCTTCTTTTTGTCTGCGGCCGACATAAGTCCGTTTGCCGATTGGGTGGCGACAGTCGTCGATGCCTTGCCGTTCCAGGTCGTTTTCTCCGTGTCGGTCACGAAACGGTGGTTTGCGTCCTGTGTGACGTTCGAGGCCGAAATAGGCCCCTCAAAATCCCCCCCCCTCCGGCATACGGGAGGGCGTTCCATGAGGTGGAGCCATCTCCGACTTTGTGTTTGCGTGTGTCCGATTCATAGACGACCTCTCCTTTCAGCAGGACGGGGTTTTTGGCCTTGAGTACCGCTGCGGTATATACCGGATGCTGAATCCGGCTCTGAATGGTTTTACTCATATCTGAAATCAAGTTATCGTATTCCTTTGTCGCTTATTCTCGTGAAAAAGACGTAGCTTGTATGGCGAATGTCAGAGGTGCCGTAACTTCTCCTGCATTATCTACCCCTGAAAACATAATATTCGAACATTTATTAGTCTTGTCGGTAGCTGTAGATATGTATATCGTTGTGCATGTTCCTCCGGGAGCGCGAAAAGCAGCCGGTGTGAGTACGGACCCGATGATAAAACCGGGAAGCGTGAATTTGGCAGTTTTGAGTCCTCCAAATTGGACGCTTTTGATAATGAACAAGACAAATCCGGGAACGACTTTCACCATTACTCCCGATGCAGACATACTGACTTGATCGACAATTTCTACCTCTTCGTATCCTTCACCCGGTAAGGAGAGTATATCATCAGTAATTCCGTCAAGCTTCTTCTTGTCAGCCGCCGACATCAGCCCGTTGGCCGATTGGGTGGCGACGGCCGTCGATGCCTTGCCGTTCCAGGTCGTTTTCTCCGTGTCGGTCACGAAGCGGTGCGTCGAATCCTGTACGATTACCGAAGCGGGATGCGTGGCCGGATGCTGGTAGTTGTTCGCCTCGGCAGCTACGCCGTCGAGCTTCTTCTTGTCAGACGCCGACATCAGCCCGTTGGCCGATTGGGTGGCGACGGCCGTCGATGCCTTGCCGTTCCAGGTCGTTTTCTCCGTGTCGGTCACGAAGCGGTGCGTCGAATCCTGTACGATTACCGAAGCGGGATGCGTGGCCGGATGCTGGTAGTTGTTCGCCTCGGCAGCTACGCCGTCGAGCTTCTTCTTGTCAGACGCCGACATCAGCCCGTTGGCCGATTGGGTGGCGACGGCCGTCGATGCCTTGCCGTTCCAGGTCGTTTTCTCCGTGTCGGTCACGAAACGATGCGTGGTGTCTTGGGTAATGTCTGCGGCCGAAATAGGCCCCTCAAAATTCCCCCCCCCATACGGGAGGGTGTTCCAGGCAGTGGAACCATCTCCGATTTTGTATTTACACGTGTCCGATTCATAGACGACCTCTCCTTTCAGCAGAACGGGGTTCTTGGCCTTGAGTACCGCTGCGGTATATACCGAATGCTGAATCCGGCTCTGAATGGTTTTGCTCATCTTGAAAATACTGTTTGTTTGATGGCTCTTGTTGTTTCGTTAAAGTTTATATAAAAAAAGCAGAGTGCCTCTTATGGTTCGACCACCGATGAGTTTGGACTATTAGAATCTCACGAATGTGAAACTCATATCAGAGGTCCCCCGCTCAATAAAGTGCTTATCTCAAAAAATATTCGGAACCTACATTAGAGCAACATGCTTTGAAATACGAACGATTTCCTTCGATACGCTTTTCCGGTTTTCCCGTAAACATCACAATCCCGCAACGAACCGATGCAAACTGTTTTATCAAACCATACTTATCTTTACCCATATTTAATTTCGTGTCGGTGCTCGTGCCGTTATGAATGATTAACCGTATATTTTGGGCGTATGTACTATCTGCTACCTCCTCAATAAATCGGGCACAGATAGTGCGAACCTTGTTGACGCGCATCCACCCATTCGATGCCTTTGCTTGCTCGATATCGAAAGGTATCGGCGATAGCTTTTCGATTGCCCATTCAGGTTTCGGGAAATCATCGGTATCGACGAGGTGATAACCGATATCATCCGGCCGATCCCGATAGGGCATCACTCTTCGATCCTTTCGATTTTTCCGGCGCTTGTAACGAATGAATCCGATATAACACTGAGCCAAGATCGGATCATCTAAAGAACAGCTTGGTTTTATGAGGAATGAACCTTCACTGACCTTCCATATCAGATTCGGAACAGAAGGTGACACCGCATTCCATCGGTCTTTTTCCGTATCGGTCACGAAACGGTGCGAGGCATCCTGCTCGACGTTCGCCGCCGGAATCGTGTCGGGCGTATCGCCTCCCCCGGCATAGGGCAGGCTGTTCCAGGCCGTCGTCCCGTCACCGACCTTGTGCTTGCGCGTATCGGATTCATAAACGACCTCGCCCTTGAGCAGGACGGGATTCTTGACGGCAAGTGTCTCCGCCGTATAGACCGGAAGCTGTGTCCGGGTTTGGATTGTCATTTTTGCTGCCATAGCGTCAATTCATTCCGGGGATTGAACATTGGATGACCAGCTCGCCGCCCGTCAGGTCGTCGAGCTTCTTCTTGTCTGCCGCCGACATCAGCCCGTTGGCCGATTGGGTGGCGACAGTCGTCGATGCCTTGCCGTTCCAGGTCGTTTTCTCGGAGTCGGTCACGAAGCGGTGCGTCGAATCCTGTACGATTACCGAAGCGGGATGCGTGGCCGGATGCTGGTAGTTGTTCGCCCCGGCAGCCACGCCGTCAAGTTTCTTCTTGTCTGCCGCCGACATCAGACCGTTGGCCGATTGGGTGACGACGGCCGTCGATGCCTTGCCGTTCCAAGTCGTTTTCTCCGTGTCGGTCACGAAACGGTGCGAGACATCCTGTTCGATCATCGTCGCCGGATGTGTGGCCGGGTGCTGGTAGTTGTTCGCTCCGGCGGCCACACCCGCGAGTTTCGCCTTCTCCTCCGAGGTGTAGTCTTCGGTAGAAAGGCCTTTGCCCGCAACCTTATCGACCTTCTGGCCGATCTGCGTGGCGACGGTCGTAGCGAAATTCGGATCGTTGCCCAGGGCGGCCGACAGCTCCTTGAGCGTATCGAGTGCCGCAGGGCTGCCGTCCACCAGTTCGGCGATGGCCTTATCCACGTATGCCTTTGCCGATTCGAGCGTCGTGCGGTCCCCGCTCTCACGGGCGGATTTCTCCGAAGCCACGGCCGCATCGGCGTGGCTGTTGGCCGACTGAAGCGTCGCGGCATCGCCCTGCCCGCGCTTCTGGGCCTCGTCCGCCACGGAGGTGTCGGTGTAGGTCTTGGCCGAAGAAAGGGTCGTGGCGTCGCCTTGCGTTCGTTCCTCGGCTTCCGCTGCGACAGAGGTATCGGTATAGGTTTTCGCGGCTTGAAGTGTTGTCGCATCGCCCTGTTCACGCTTGCCGGCTTCGGCTGCAACAGAGGTGTCGGTATAGGATTTGGCCGAGGAGAGCGTCGCGGCATCGCCCGCGGCCAGCTCCCTGCGGATCGCGGCTTCTTCACCTTTGGCACGTTTGATCTCGTCGTCGAGTCTGCCGTCGAGCGCCTCGATGTCATTTTGGACCTCATTGAACGCCTTCTCGGAGGAGGCGACATGGACGGAGAGGTCGGTGGTTACTTTCTGTACTTTCTTCTCCAGTTCCCGCCCTTCGGCCGTACTGTATTTCCCGTTGAGCTGGTCGGTAAGTCCATCGACCCCGCTCATCGGGATTTTGTCCTCGGTCTTATGGAAGAAGCTGTCGAAGAGGTCCGAGAACTGCTCGGCCGTCGGGTACATTCCCCGGCCGAACCATTTGCGCAGTTGCGCACGTACTCTGATTGCCATTTTGTAATCGCGTGATAAGAGTTTTACTTCGTCCGCATGACATAGGCCAGCGTGTAATAGGGCGGTCGGTTCTCGTGCGAGCTACCGCCGCCCGTGCGGTCCGTCGTTCCGAAGGGCGTCGTGCGGTCATGCCACGACACGGCCTCGGGATAGGAGTTGTTGCCGCCGCTGCGCCAGCTGCCGTTACCTCCGGTCCAAAGATTCTCCCCGTGTGCGTGCGAGGGCATCTCATCGACGGTGAGCGTGTGTTTCTTCTCGCCGCCCACCTTGCCGTAGCTGCCGTAGTCGGCATCGCTGACGTTGTAGCCCACCACGAAGCGGCCGCGCAGGTCGGGCAGGCGGAAATAGCCGCTCGTGGTCGAGAGCTTCCGGCCGTTGCAGTCGTAGGCATTGTTGTAGGTGCTGCCGATAGCCTTGTAGAGTTCGGGGTACTCCGACTGCTTGAGCTGCTGTCCTTCGCAAAGGGCGTAGCCGTCGGGGATACGAGATCCTGCCCAGATTTCGACCATGCCCAGCGGCGTGCGCTGAATCTTGGCCAGGGCGGTCTGCAACGCCACGATCTGCGCTTCGAGCTCGGGCAGCGACTGCGCCTCGCGGAAGTCCGTCCATTTGTAGTTCTCCTCGCCGACGCCCGGAGCCAGCGACCGCTCGACGTAGGCCTGCGGATATTCGTATCCCTGGGCCTGTACCGAGATCGTGGTTTGTTTGAGGTACATACCGCCCGAAATGGAGCCGCCCTCCCAGTAGAGCACCTCGCCCTCGGGGTGTTCCTTCGTGCGCAGGAACACGTAGCCCTCGCTCCGCTGCGTGCCGCCGCCCGTGAGTGCGCATCCCAGCAGGATCGCCTTGTCGCCCGCCAGGTTGCCGATGATCGACACCACGTGCGCGTTGGTCTGCATGTAGTCGAGCATCTCGCAGTCGGCCGGAAAGTCTTTGTTCGATTGCAGGAGGAACCTGCCCTGTATCTGTTTCATCGTCAAATGTAGTTTATGGAGAATCGTTTCGAAGCCAGTTTGTACGCATCCACCACGGCCCGGACCTGCGTGATGTCCAGCTTGTCGTAGAGCGCCAGCGGGATATTCACCCAGAAGTCGTAGCCGCTCACCCCGCCGTAGCCGCGGCGGTTGAGAATCAGGATCCGGCCCGATCCGCGGCGCGGGACCAGCACCTCGGCGTCCTCCTCGCGTTTGTGCAGGGTGATGAAGCCCACGTTTTCGACCGTTTCGGTGATTGTGATCCTTCGGTCGATGGGATCGAACTTGTCGTTCAGCAGCGCCCGCAGGTAGCACACCTGGCCGTTGTGTTCGAGGCGGTAGTCGCTCTCGCGCTTCCAGAGGATGAACCGCGTGTGCAGGTATTGCAGGGGCGACACGGCGGCGTAGGCCATCGCGGCGAAGAGCGGCCGCCGCCAGAAGGTCGGCAGCAGCAGGAGCGCCAGGCGCTTGAAGTTCACGTCGTACTTATCCATTGTATGCCTTCATATTGAGTACGACGTCGCCCATCTCGAAATAGCCCGCGGCCGGGATGCACCGCGCGTCGATCGTAACCAGCACCTCCTCGCCTGCCGCGACGGTCGTCGCCCCGCGGAACTCCACGATCCGCACGCCGTCGAGCGTCTGGAGCGCATCGACGAGCGACATGTTGGTATATTCGCCATTGAAGGGCAGGTTCTCGATGTAGTTGCGGACAGCCTCCCGGCAGGCGCTCTCGACCGTTTCGGCCACGAGCATCGGGTCGTAGTACACGTCCGCCTCGCAGTTGAAGCGGTCGGGGTCGATGTTCACCAGCGCCGTGCGCACGCCCGCGTCCTTGATCTCGGCGATGTAGGCCGCAAGCTGCGCCTCGGTCTCGGCGTCGAGCCTGCACCGCTTGCCGTCCTTCTCGCCCGCGACCTTGATCGTCAGGAGCGAAGCGTCCCGGTTCTCGACCGCCACGGCGTGCTTGACCACCCGTGCCGCCGCGATGGCGTCCTCGGTCATCCCTTCGGTGTCGTAGCGGTCCGTGTCCGCGATCAGCGTCTTGCCCTTCATGAACGCAAGCACCTTGTCGCGGTACCACCGCGGACGGTGCGGGATGATCTCCTCGATGCGTGTATCCATTTCGCCCTTGTACGTGTCGAAGAGCTTCTCCAGCGCCCACGCCGCAACGGCGAAAATGTAGAACAGAATGCTTTCTATCGACAAAATGCCAAAATGCGCAGAGAAACTATCCCCTGCGGTGAATCCATATACTTTTGCAGCCGATTCGTTGCGCATGAAATCCGCGCAGATCGTTTCCTTGATTTCCTCGATCGTTCTCATCGTACCACAAAGTCTATCTCGATACCCATAAACCCGATACCGCCGTAAGGTGCCATTGATATCTCGTCGGAGGAAAGCTCCGTCGCCGGGCGGATGTGTTGCGCTTCATATCGTGCCAGTACGGAATTATCGACCGCCGGAACCGTTTCGAGAGACGCCTCCGGTGCCAGCGGTTCGGAGATGCTCGTGCCATTTGCCGCTGCGAGGTCGAAGGCCGCCTCTACGCCGCCGCTGGTTTGTACCGCTATGTCGAGCAGGCTTTGCCTATCTTGAGGTGTAATCCGTGCCATTATTATTCTATCGTTATCAATCCGTCTTTGACTTCGACATGCGACACGGACAATCCGCACACCTGCAACATCGCTTTTGTATCTGCTGTCCACGTCGGATTATAGGTTCCGCCGAGCATCTTGAGGGTTTCGGCTCCGAGCAGCGGGAACTCCTTGAACTCCCCACGCATGGCCTGAAGCACCGCTTCGGCCGTCTGCGCCGTCGTATCACCCACGACCAGCGCACCGCTGCGGACCATCAAGTCGCCTGTTTCGGGGTCTATCATTATCCCTCGCATCGCCTCAATGTTTTACCTTCGCGTCCTCGTAGTCCGAAACCCTGACCTCGGGCATAGCCTGAGTGACGGCCGGAACCACGACCGGGGCGGGGTTCGACTGCGCCGCCGCGGTTCCTGTGACGGGTACCCCTCCGACGGGTATCGTATGCGTATGGGTGTTGAACGCCCGGATCAGCTCGTTGAACTTCTCCGTGAGCTGTTCGATTTTCAGCAGTCCCCCGAGCTTCCCGCCGTTGAACTGCACCCCCTCGGGAGTGATTCGGAAGGAGGTGTCGCCGAGGGAGGCGTCCACCACCTCGGCGTCCACGGTGATCCGCGTCTTGCCTATCGAGAGCTGGGCCTTGTCGATCTTGTCGCACAGGGCCACGGCCGCCACGGCCGGGGTGATGAACGCCACGATGACGTAACTGCCCACGGCAGGGAAACAGACGACGCCGGTGTCCCCCTCCTGGTTGGCCTGGAGGTTCACGCCCACGAGCGGAGCGCTCTCGTCGAGAGGCGTGCAGTCCACCGTGCGGGCCTTCTCGTCCACGCTATCCACGGTGCAAACCTTACAATAGATTTCGGAGCCCGTCATGGCGAGCCTCCGTATGGCTTCTGCGAGTGTCATTCTGCGACTTTTTGTCCTATGGTTATTTCTTGTCGGAATCCTCCGGTTCCGTACTTGATCACGTTCTTCTGCACTTGATAGATTCCACGGCGCACGCCATCGATCTTGATTCCGATATGGTCGAGTTTGTCGATCAGCACGGCCCCGAATGTGGTAAAGGTTCCTTTAAGACCGTCGCGTTTGAGGCGGCGAAGCTCCTGTTCCGCCCATGCCTTGAGTTCTTGCTCGGTCTTGTTGTAGGTGTGCAGCGTCCGCTTCTCTCCGTCGGCATCCCCCACGTCGATACGGATTCGTTTGTTGTCCGGTTGCAGGGATATGGCCCGCACCTTGATCTTCACGTCTGCCGCTGTCTGTGTGTCGAGTTGTGTGTCGTCGATCAGGTTCACTCCGGTAGCGAACACCTGACGGCAGGCCGCCTCCCGCTCGAACAGCACGCCGCAATACAATACGGGGGTGTCGTTCTCGATGAGGAAGAAGGAGCGAATACCGCCCTGATCCTTGAGCTGCCCGAGCAGTTCAGTCACGGTATTCGCTGTCACGCGGTATTGTCCGATGTGCTGTTCGCCGAATACCCTGAACTGCACGCCGAGTTCTTGATCCCGGAGTATCTGTTCCACCGTGGCCGACTTATAGGAGAGTTTTTTCGCCTCTTTCTGCTTGAGTTGAAACATATAATCTTCGCAATGAATTTCGATCGGGGTTTTCAGCCCTATCGTGGTGACGAATCCCCGAAAGGCAAGCTCCAGTTCGTCATCATATCCCAGCCATACGGTCACTTCGTCGCCTCGCTTGATCGGGATGTACTCTTCGTTCTGCCAACGCACCTTCTTCGGGAGCTTCAGCACGCACGTATCCGTGAGCGTGTCCGTGTCGCGGGTGATCTCCACTTCGGCGACCTTATCGAACTCCCACTTCTTGCCCGTGCCTTTGATTTCGATTTTGGCGGTCAGTTTGAACATCGTTTGAATGACGGTTAAACGGCGTTTAATACTCGGTACATTTGATTACATAATCTTCATCGGAGAAGGCCCGCACGTCGATCGTCTGGCGGTTCGACCATGTTTCCTGATTGAGCGAGAACCTCGACACTACGATGCGCGAAATGCCGAACAACTCGAAGAAGGTGCTCGATACTTTCACGGCTTGATTTTCGTCGAGAAACTTCTTTACCTCCCTAATCCCCGCTTCGGGATATTCGTCCACGATCACCCCGTCGCGCACGGCCACGATACCCACTGAAAGCGATATCGAATAATCGCCCAGACAGATGTATTCCTTGATCGTACCGCCCAGTCCCACGAGTTGCGTGCGGATGATGTGTTTCTCCTGCGAGATGTTCACCGTGGCGTCGTTGATGACCAACGTGCTTTTATCTTCGCGGGTCAATACGAGTTTAGTCAGGGCATAACGCGATTCCCAATATTTGGATTCGGTAATCGGTAAAGAGAGTCCCTTTCCTGCGATTTCACCGCCGTGTCCCTCCCATGAAGGTTTTTTTGCATTTTCCTGCGATGGCTGGAATCGACACAAGGCCAGACGTGCCTGTTGTGCGACACCTGCGGCGACGAACGCAAAACTTATCGGTTGGAACGTTCCCATCATCCTGCAAAGTTTATATCGTTTACGGCGGCTACCACGGCCTCGGTAATCATATCTTTCACCCGGCCGACATCCTCGCGCAAGTTCGTCGTGTGGACTTCAAAACGGTCGATCAGCTTGTCGATATGTACGGTGATGTTGCGTATTTTGTCGGTCTTCGGCGCTGCGGCCGCAACGGTGGCTCCGAAGGTCTGCAACCCTGCGGCAAGCGGATCAGGCGTCGGCAGTACACCATCCGAGGACGGTTCTCCTGCAGATGCCTTTTCTTTGGCCGCGGCTTCGGCTTTCGAGCGGGCGATCTCTTCGTCATAGGCTTTCGTGAAGGCCGAGCCGACTTCGGCTCCGAACTCCGAAAATCCGCCTTTCATGCGCTGGATCGCATCTCGTATGCCCTTGCCGTCGAACTTGAACGCCGCGACGATCAGGTCGCCGATCCCGCCGAAAACGTTTTTCGCAAGGTCCCAAATACCCGAAAACACAGCTTTGAACGAAGCCCACAACCCCTTGAGCGTTGCACGGAATTTGACCGAAGTATTCCAAAAATGAATGCCGATTGCCGCAAGCGCAGCGATTGCCGCTGCGATCCAGCCGACGATCGGGATGCTCATGATCGCAGCGCTCACGGCCCGACATGCCGTTACGGCCGCCAGTTTGAACGTCGCAAAGCCCGTAGAGGCGATCCCTGCGAATGTCGCCGATGCCGTACCGCCTGTTACCAGCGAAAGGATATACGCGCCGAGGGCCTTGATTCCCGACCAAAGTCCGACGGTAGCGAACCGCACTGCGGCGACAGTAGCCTGGAGGATGTTCCTCCCGAATCCCAGCGCCTGAACCTTGCCAATACTCAAATAGCCGTTATACATCTGAAGTGAGAAGATCGCGCCGCTCATGGCTCCGATCGTGCTGCGCCACATCCCCGCGAAATTCAACGTTCGAATGAAGGCGATACCCTTACCAATCCCGATGAGTAGCGGCGTGATCTGTGCCAGCGGCACGAGCGAGCTGACGACGACCTCGACCCAAATGCCCCAGTCGCCCGAGGCGTTGAACAGCGAGATTTTAAGGTCGTCGAACCGTGCACGGACACGCGAGAGTCGTTCGTTATAGCTCTCCATGATGATCCCGGCCTGCTCGACGGCCGTGTTCGTCCCGGTGATAGCTCCTTCGTAGCGGCGGATTTCGTCAATGCCCTGCACGAGAGCCATCGCCGCGTTGCTGTTCTCCATGCCGAAAAGCTGAGAGAAAAGCGCCGAATCCTTGAGGACGACTTTCAGTGGCTCAAGGCGCTCGGCCAGCGTCCGCGTCTTGTCCGTCAGCAGCCCGATGTCCACCCCTGCGGCCTGCAGCTCTTTGAGCGTCTCCTTCGGAAGGAACCGCCCGCGGCTCAGGATCATCATGACGTTACGCAGCGCGACGCCGCCTTCGGCGCCTTTCTTTCCGGCCTTGTCGAGCACCTGGATCGCAGCGTTGGTCTCCTCGAACGACACTCCGGCGCCTTTGGCTGCCATGCCGCATTGCTCGAGGGCCACCTTGATGGCCGGAAGTTCGGCGGAACCCTCCTTGCCCGCGGCGGCCATGACGTTCATCATCTCGGCCATGCGGCGTGCCGCCTCCATCGGGTCGGACAGCGAGACGCCGTACTGGTTCATCGCCGTGGTCAGCACCTCGGCGGCAGCCGTGGCATCGCCGCCCATCGTCTTGCTCAGGACGGCAATATTGTCGCCCATAGCGCGGAGCGCATCGGGGTATTTCGCCAGCTCGGGCGAAAGCTGCGAAAGCAGCAACTTGTAGGACTCGACCGATTGCGCTGCCGAGCCGCCGAAGGTCTTGGCCGTTTCGCGGGCATACCCCTCGATCCGGCGGAGGCTCTCGCCTGTCTCGCCCGATATGGCCGAAAGATCGGCCAGCGATGCGTTGAGCGCGGCACCCGGTTGCAGGGCCTCCTGCATCGTGCGGCCCACGCCCTCGACGTACTGCGTGAACTGGTTCAACGCGAGCAGCTTGCCTTCGAAGCTGTCCCACAACCCCGCGGACTTGCGGATGTTGTCGTTGAGCTTCTCCACGTTCTGGGAGATGCCCTGCACGACGACATCGCAGTTGCCCGTGATGTTGAAGGAGTAGTTGAAAGAATAGTTGCTCATCGTTTACCCGGCTCCTCGTCCGAGGAGAATAGACGTCCTAAAAGTTCTGCGAAATTGCGCAGCCGTCGGCGCTCTAGCCATACGGCCTGCTGGTACAATGCGGCCCACTCTTCATAGGAGAGCGTGCCAGGGTCGATATGAAACGCGGCCCGGATCAGGGCGCACCCCTTCGGGATGGACTGTTTGTCGTCGTCCGAAAGGGCGTGCGCCCCTACAAGTTTTTTAACTCCGTATGACAGGTAGCGAACAGCTCACCCAGCGCCCCGAGTGCCGAGGTCTTGAGGATCGCGTCGTTCTGCACCAGCGGGCTGCCGCCGAGCCAGCAGTTCTTGAACATCACCTCGGCGCCCTTGAGTTCATCCTGTCGGCTCACGGCGCTGACGGCCGACATGGTATCCATCGACGGACGGCGGAAATAGCCGATGTGGTGCTCCCCGGCCATGTCGTCGTAGATATCTACGGCCACGACGCGGCCGTGGGCCTGCTTCCAAGACTGCCTCACTTCGTCCGTCACACCTCCGTCGAAGATGGGATACCCGGCACGCACGGCGGCCAATTCTTTCTGCTCTTGCTGTTGTTTGTTTTCCATAGTCGAAAAAAATAGGTCGTTTGTTAGGCTTTCGGCTGGCCCCACTCGATATGAGAGGGGATCAGCGTGAGTTCGATCTGCTGGTTCAGGTCGCCCTCCTTCCAATCCACCTTATTTTCGGTAAACTGGCAGTTGCGGATTTTGTCCGTCGAGATGATGCCGCTCTCGGGCAGGTACGACACCGTGATGTCGAAAGGTGCGATGTCCTGCAGGCGACCGTTCGGAGCTTGGCTTTGCAGGGCGACCACTTCACTCTTGTAAAGGGTGATCGAGGCCGTGGGAGTGATGCGTCCCCTCGAACGGGACACTGGATGCCGTCCGGCACCGTAGTTGTTCTGCACGTCCTGGCTGTCGCCGTATTTGATTGCGGTGATACCGACGAACGGCACACCGTTGGCCGCAGCGACAATATCGCCCCAACTGTACTCCACGCCGTTGATCAGCGGAATAGAGGTTGTAACGCTCATTGTATTCTGATTTTAGCGGTTAGACACTCTCGGCATAACCGATTTTCACTTTGATACGTCGCACGACACCGACGCCGACAGGACGGATGACGATCTCGATTTCGGAGGTGGCGAGCACGTTCTGATCAGGATCGATCTCGGCCACGTAACCGCTCAGTTCGCCCGCCTTCTCCATATCCTCGAGGGCCTTCTGCGCCGTGGTCTGCAAATATTCGACGCTGTGCGTTTGCAGTTGCCCCGTTGATTTGTCTATGTACACATTCCCGCCCAGTTTCGGTAGCAGGTAGGTACGGATGCCCCGCACGGCCTTATCCATCGTGCGGACGTTCTCGATGTAGGCATAGTCGCTCGTGGCATCGTCCATCGTGTGCGAATCGTTCAGGTACGAGCCCGACAGTCCGGAGTAGGTCACGAAGAACAGGTAGCGGGCCGCATCGAGCGATTCGACCACAGCGCGGTCGAGTGCCGTAAGCAGCGTGCCGTCCCCGAAGGCGGGAACGTCGATGCCCGCGGGGAACTTCTCGATCCACGCGGGGGATTCGTGCACGGAAGCCAGAGAAACGATGCCGAGCAGGACGCCCAGCCCCGAAACGGAGGCTTTCGCCGTCGTGTTATCTTCGTCCGCATAGAGCGTCGCCCCCGTGGAGCTTCCGGCCTGGCCGATGATGACCGACACGCGCTCCTTGTCCCCTGCGACATCCGTTGGCAGAGATGCGACGGCCGCAACTTTCGGGGCGTAGAGGATACTCAGCGGCATGTCCTGCCCCTCAAGCGTCGCGGCGACACCCTGCAGGGCCGTAAGGCTCTCCTTCGAGAATGCCACGTCGCCTTCCCAAATGCCGAGTTGTCGGAGCCGACCTCCGGCGAAGTTCTGCATCTTCTTCGTATCGGCATAGGTGTTGGCACCTTCAGCTTTCGGGAAGATACCCACGTAGAGGCTGATGGCCGGATTGATGCGGAAGATTTCCGAGAGCTGGTAATGCACGAGGCGAATGCTCCACTCCTCGGCGTCAGCGGTGATCCCGAGCTTCTCGGCCGTTTCGATCTGCGAAATGGCCTTGATACGCTCCGTTTCGGTAAATCCCGACGGCAGCGTGTCCATGTAGAACATGATCCCCGAGATGTGGTCTTCGCCCGCCAGCTTGCGGGGAATGTTGCCGTTTGTACGTTCGAATGTTAAGGACTGCATCAGGCTTTGTTTTTTTGATTGATTACTTCGACAACGGTCGTGTCCTTGAGCGTGCGTCCGTAATTGACGGCGTCGCATCGGTTGAAGAAGGCCGTGCCGTCCGAGGCCACATGTACGGCCTTGCGGTCGGGGTAGCTGCGGAACACTTCGCGGGCGACGCGCTGCGCGGCACTCTCGCGGACGGTCGCGGGAGCTTTGGCTACACCCCTTGTGTTTTTCTGGGTGTCCTTCGAAAGGGCTGCGGACTTCCCGGCGGGAGCCTTGTCGGAGATATCGTCTGCGGGCTTTTCCACGGGTTCCGAAACCGGAGCATCGGAGGCGTCTCCCGCAGGAATCGCTGCGGTAGCTTCCATCGCATCCTGGACGGCCTGTGCAGCATCCTGTAACTGCGCAGCTGCTGCAATATTTGTATTTTTCTTTCGTGCCATTGTCAAATGGTGTTTAGCGTTTCTTGAAAAGTTTGTAGGAGCCATAGGTTACGACCAGCAGCCCGATAATACACAAGACGTATTGCCATACTGTAAGTCCGCGTCGTCGGGCCATATCGAGATTTGTTTCGACGGCTTCCTGCTGGGAAGTATTTCCTTCTGTCCGAAGCTGCTGCTTGGTATGGTCACTGCCGAGGGTCGTGTCGGCCCGGATTCGATGTTCGGTCTGTCGCACATGGTTCGTCTCGTTGGTGGAATCCGTAAGGCGCCGCCGTTGGGTGGTCTCCCGCCGCAGGGGCGGTGTTCCGGTCAGCGTATCGACCGGACGGGAGGTGTCGTACTCCCGTGTGACGGTTTCGATCTCCTCTCCGACAACTCTGTGCAGATGCTGCTCGCCGTCGAAACTCCGGAGCAGCTCCTCGCACAGTGCCCGAAAAAACAGACTGTCATGCGTCAATAGTTCCTCGCGGAGCGCTTGTGCCTGCAACTCACTCCTTGCGTGGCTCTGCATCGTCGCCGTCCGCTTCATCGGCGAGCAGCTCGCGGTTGACAGGACACTCAGTAGAATGAGGGCAGGCAGGTATTTTCTCCACAGCCCGACGAAATTTATTGACATCATGCCGTAGGTTTTTGATCTCCGTTTTCAGCGGTTTAACGATCTGCTCCAGCAGAATTTCATTTCCCTGGCGGACATTGTCGAGCTCTACACCTTGATTGTCGGCTCGCTTCTTCGCCACGTCGGCACGCAAGCTCTTAACCTCGGCCATATATTTTTGTCGTGTGAATATCGAGCCGAGCCACGCACTCAACGGGGTGGCGACAATCGCCACAAGGGCAAGGATTACTTCTGTTGTCATTGTTCTATTCCGAGCGTTTTCAGCCAGGCCCCGACGTCGAACGACGGGCAGGCTTTATGGACGGACGGAAGGTCGCGGTGGCCGACGATCCGCACCCCGGGGTGTGCCGCGTGGAAGTCGATAACGTAGCGTGCGAGCGCCTCTCTCTGCGCGTGCGTCCGGGTATCCTTCGGCGTCCTGCCGTCCGGGGCCACGCCTCCGGCGTAGACGATGTGCCGAGATACTCCGTTGTAGCCAGCCGCGCCATTCGTTATTTCCCACGGGTCCACGAAGGTATCTTCGTTGTTATCGACCAACCGCTCTACCGTCCCGTCCAAGTGGATAAGGTCCGTATATCCTACCTGCTTCCAGCCCCGGCCTCCCTCCGAGGGCGGGGAGGTGTGCCACCGCCGGATGTCGGCGGCCGACACCTCGCGCCCTTCGGGGGTCGCGGTGCAATGGATGACCAGATATTGCAGGGTCTTTTTCATTCTTTCGGTTTTTTACTCGGAGTCCGCCTCCGCTGCCTTCGCCGCCTCGACCTTCGCGCTCACGATGGCGCCGAAGCCTTCGTTGCGCAACGGCAGGCAGATCGTATAGGTGCGCATCGAGAAGAGGTTGCGCTGGTTCTCCGGGTCGCTCGACGCCTCGCGCAGGTAGGACTTCGTCGAGCCGTCGGCACGCATCGCACGCTTGGTAGTGAAGGCCACCGACGACTGGCGGTCGTTTTCGCCCACGACGGCGCCGTAGGCTTTCTTCTTGAGCGTCGTCGTGTCGTAGTAGGGGCACTCGTCGTACTCGTAGACGTCGAAGCCGTACATCTTGGCGATCTTGCCCGTGGTGTAGTCGTACACCTGCTTCTCGAAGCGCTGATCGGTTTCCAGCAAGTCGGCAACGTGATCCGCGCACAGGACGAGGATACGGCCCTCTTTCGGAATTTTCAGCTTGTCGAACTTCTTCTTGAGCGCCACGATGTCCGCACGGGTCAGCTTCTTGCGTCCGTCGGCCGTAGCTTCTCCCGTCGTCACGAGAACCGGAGTCTTGGCAGCATTCTCCGCGGGAGCCAGCGAGTGAATCGCCCGCGAATACTTCTTCTCGAAGAACTGGTCCTTGTGCTTCTCGATCACCAGGGCCATCTTGTCGTAGCTAATGGCGTGCAACTCGTCGTCGGTGACGGGCGTAGGACGCGACTGGAACTTGTCCAGCTCGACGGCCTTGTCGCCGTCCGGGAGGTCCTGAACCGTCAGCGGGTAAGTCGTATTGTTCACCAGAATCTCGGGATCGGCGCCCACATCGACGAAGTGGATCACGTCATGCTTCACATAGGCGTCGTAGGAGCGGATGGCTTGATACCAGCCGATGCTCTCGGCCGACGTGCGGAACGCCTTGATAAGCTCCCCGGTCCACACTTCGGTGTAGATGCCGGCGCCCAGAGCACCCGAGGGCAGCAGGCCACCGCAAAGCCCCGATACCAGAGCAACGCCATTCACGGTTGCAACACCCGCAAGCGGGGCGAAGTCGAGGGCACAGGCAAGCGTCGCTCCGATCGTGGAGTTGATGCCTATCGCCGTAAAGAGGCCCAGGAGGGCCAAAAGGATTTTTCTCATTCGTGGAAAAAGTTAGAGTTAGTCGTTCATGAAGTCCGGGGCCACGCCGTAGTGGGCCTTGAACGCTTGGACGTACTGCGTGGGGTTCTCACGGCGCAGGGTCATCTTCTCCTCGTCGGAGAGTTTGTCCCACGCGAGCGTCTGGTGTCCGTTTCCAGAGCCCTTTTCGTCAATGAAGTCCGAAGGGCGTCGGGCGGGTGTCATCATCGAGAGCGTGTCACGCAGCGTTTCAATGCCCGCCTTCTTGCCCAATTCGAGCATCTTTGGCTCTTGGGCCTCGGTGATCAGGCCCCTTTCGCGTGCAGCAGTGACGGTATCCGTGATACGGGCCAGCGTGAGTGTGTCGTTTTGAGCCTTGAGCGCCTGGATCGCGCTGACGGCATCCGCCTCGGTCGCCGTCGTCGGAAGACCGAGGGTCATCAAAATCTCATTCATCTGAAAAGTCGTGTTTTTGGGTTTGTCGTCGGGTTTGAGTAAGGGCAACAGATCGTTGTCTTCGTCTTTTGCAAGGGTGAGCTGCTTACCATCGTTATACAGGCGGACTTGCAAGGCGTCGTCGTTGGCTCCCACGTCCACGATGGAAACTTCGAAAAGTCTGGACCGTATGATAGTCGGGCGGGTCTGCCCCTGCACCAGGTATTGCGGATCGTCGGAACATTCGATGATGTCGATGCCCGCCGAAAGCATCCGCAGCGTACCGCGTTCCCATTTGGCGGCAATGACCTTCTCTTCCTCGGTGTCCTTGTCGATTTTCGGAGTTCCGAAAATCTTGTCGCCCTCTACGCGGATATTCTCCATGATGCCGATGGGAATGTCCTCGCGGGAACCGCGCCGATGCATGTACAACACGATGGGGTTCTTTTTATACTGTTCGATGTCGAGCCCTTCGGTAAGAATACGGGTTCCATAAGCGTTCAGGGCGCTGGTGCTGATGACTGCTTCTCGTGCCATTCAATCGTTTTCGGCCCCGGACACCGCCGACACGCAGGTCGGCGGCGCGGATGGCCTCGGATGCAAAAAAGGGTTTGTTGCGGGGACAGGACTCGAACCTGCGACCTTGAGGGAATGAACCTCACGAGCTGCCGACTGCTCCACCCCGCGATTCTGGTGCAAAGATGCAATGTGTAAGTTACAGCAACAATCAGAGTGTAAAAATCTTACACTCTGTTTTCTACACCCTTGTTTAAGGTGCATTTTTGTCCTGTCTAACGCCCCGTCGGGGGATCATTTCATTTTATGAATGGGTAAAAGAATAGCTTCCGAGCTGAAAGAGTTCGCCGAGCTCCTGTACATGCAGGGTACACCGCAGAACATCATCGCCGAGAAAGTCGGCGTCTCGAAAAACACCGTGAACGCATGGGTTACAACAGGATGTTGGGCCGAAAAGAAAATAGCGCAGTCGCTTACCCGCAAGCAAGTCGTGAACAATATCCTGCGCTCGATCAATAATGTCGCCGAGAATCTCGGCAACAACAAGGACATCACCGATATCGGAGGGACCAGCGACCGACTGGCCAAGCTCGCCGCGACGATCAAGACTCTCGACAAGGAAGTATCGGCCGTGGATTATATGGAGTGCTTCATGAATTTCGGGAAGTGGCTCGAGGGGCGCTCGGAAATCGACCCAGAGGTCACACCGCAGCTCTGTATGACGGTGAACGACCTGCAAAACAAATTCGTCATCGAAACGCTCGGTGTCGGTAAAGGCAAATAACGATGGCTTCCAACATAACCAAAACCTTTGCCGAATGGCAGCGGTGGTGCCGAACCGTACAGGAGCGCACGCCTATTCTGCCTGAAGCTCCCGCCGAGAAGCAGGCCCGCATCCGCCGGGCACGGCGCGATTACAATTTCTTCGTCGAATATTACTTCCCGCATTATACCGACGACCCGGCGACAGGCAAGCATACCACGTGCGCCCCGTTCCAGATCGAGGCAGCGAACCGCGTGTTCCGCAACCGCAACTACAAGGGTGTCGAGAAATGGGCACGCGGCCATGCCAAAAGCACCCATTTCGATATCTTCATTCCTATGTGGCTCAAAATTCAGGAGCCGCGCGAGCTGAACGTCATGGTCCTTGTCGGCAAGTCCGAGGAGAATGCCAAGACGCTGCTCGGCGACCTGCAGGCCGAGTTGCAGTTCAATCGACGCTACATCGCCGACTTCGGCGTGCAGTACAACGCGGGCGACTGGCAGGAAGGCCGTTTCGTTACAGCTGACGGTTGCGCCTTCTTCGCCCGTGGCCGCGGACAGTCCCCGCGCGGTCTGCGTTACCGCAGCCGACGACCCGACTACATCACAATCGACGACCTCGACGATGACGAGTTGTGCGAGAACGAGAGCCGCGTGAAGCGCCTCACGAACTGGGTCAAGGAGGCCCTGTTCGGTACACTCGACGGCGGTCGCGGGCGGTTCATTATGGTCGGCAACCTCATCAGCAAGAACTCCGTGCTGGCGGCGATGGCCCGCTCCAAAGGCATGCACGTTTCGCAGGTGAACATTCTCGACAAACAGAGCAACGTGTCTTGGGCGGCCAAATGGACACGCGAGGAGGTGCAGCAGATGGCGGACTTCATGGGATACCGCTCCTTCCAGAAGGAGTTCATGAACAACCCCATCACCGAAGGCGCCGTATTCCGGCAGGAGTGGATTCGCTGGCGCGAGCCGCTGCCGCTCAACAAGTACGACTACCTGGTCGCCTACTGCGACCCGTCGTTCAAAAGCTCCTCTAAAAACGACTACAAGGCCATCAAGCTGTGGGGCAAGGTCGGAACCGAGCTTCATTGCCTTGCGGCCTTCGTGCGGCAGTGCTCCGTCGCGGAGATGGTGCGCTGGTTCTACGACCTGCACGAGCGGGTGCCCGAGAACGTCGTGGTCGAATATTACATCGAGGCGAATTTCCTGCAGGACATCCTCCTCGACGAGTTCACGCGCGAGGGTAAGCTGCGAGGCTATCAGCTTCCGATCCGTGCCGACAAGCGCAAGAAGCCCGACAAGTTCCAGCGCATAGAGGCCATATCGCCCCTCTGGGAGCGCGGATTCGTATTCTACAACGCCCGGATGCAGCGCGACCCCGACATGCTCACGGCCATCGACCAAACCCTCTGCTTCGAGAAGGGGATGTCCGGGCACGACGACGCCCCGGATGCTGACGAAGGAGCGATCTACAAATTACAGCAGCACACCCGCGAACAGGCATTCGTGCCGTCGATCGGGCGCAGACACATATCATCGAAAAGGCTATGGTAAAACTATTCAGGGCGCTGGTATTCCGGCACCGCCTCAAAAAACAGATTCATCTGGCCGACGAACGCAAGCGTCGGACGGGAAAGAAACAGTTCGTCATCAACCTCGGAGGACGTCCCTTGTGTGTGTCGAAGGAGCGCATCCGGCGATTGGTACGTGAAAGGTTTTATCGGCCTGGCGTGACGGTCGCAGACATTGCGGCCGCAGCGATCTATAAAACCAACTGACGAATGTTTCTCGAAGATAAGGACTACAAGGTCGTATGCACGGGCGAGGTGCTCGATATCATCACGCAGAGCGATCCCGAGAATCGTATCCGGGCGGAATTGAGCGCACAAGAGGAGGCCGAAGGTTATCTGCGGTCTCGTTACGACACGCGCAAAGCCTTCGCGCAGCAGGGCGCCGACCGCAACCCGATGCTCGTGCGCGTCGTGGTCAGTATCGCCCTCTACTACCTCGGACGGTCATTGCCGCAATACATGGGTGACGAGCAGCGAGAGACAATGTATAACAATGCTATCGCATGGCTCAAGGATGTCCAAAGCGGAAAGGCCACGCCCGACCTGCCGCTCTACCGATCCGAAGAGGGCGAAGATACGCAGAACCCCGTGCGGTTCGGATCACTTCCGGCCCGCCGATACGGGTATTAAACACTTTTCAAAGACCTGTTAAATACCGATTGAATGGGTAAGAATCGGAATCTCCCGAATAGAAACGATTTTGAGGGCAGAACCTACGAGTCGCTGCTCATGGCTGCGCGTACCGCCAAGACCTCCGAGCAGAAGCGCAGCGTTCTCATACAGCTCAAACAGGTGACGGACAACCTCACGCAGAAGGATATCGCCACCTGGCGCACGGCATGGCAGATGGCTATCAATGTCGAGAATCCCAAACGTTCGCAACTCTACGACTGCTACACCGATGCGCTGATCGATCTCCACCTGACGGGCTGCATGGGCCAGCGCGACGGAAAGACCCTGCAAAAGAAGTTCTTCCTACAGACCAAAGACGGGAAAGAGGATGCCGAAGCCCAAAAGATTTTCAAGCGTCAGTGGTTCGCTGATTTCGTAAGTTATGTTCTCGAATCCCGGTATTGGGGGCACTCGCTCATTCAAATGGGTGACGTAACGACAATTAACGGGGTCCGTACTTTTACGGACGTGTCGATCGTGCCCCGTAAACATGTGATCCAGGAGTTCGGCGTTATTGTTAAGGACGCGGGCGACGATCCCCAGCGGGGCGTGAGCTTCCGAACAGGACCGTATTCGAAATGGTGTATTGAGGTCGGGAAACCCCGCGACCTCGGACTACTGCTCAAGTGCGTTCCGCAGGCGTTCTCGAAAAAGAACATGCTGGCATATTGGGATGTCTTCGGGGAGCTGTTCGGGATGCCGATCCGCATTGCCAAAACCAATGTTCAAACCAGCTCGGAACGCAGCCGCATCGAAACGATGCTCGAGAATATGGGACCTGCAGCCTGGGGACTTTTCCCCGATGGCACGGATATCGACATCAAGGAGTCGAGTCGCGGCGACGCCTTCAACGTTTACGATCGCCGTATCGACCGGGCCAATTCCGAAATGTCGAAGGGTATCCTGAACCAGACGATGACCATCGACAACGGGTCATCCCTTTCGCAGAGCGAGGTACACCTCGAAATCTTCGAGAATGTCTGTGCGGCCGACGCCACGATGGTCAAAAACATTGTCAATGATAAGCTCATCCCGTTGATGATCGAACACGGGTTCCCGTTGGACGGGATAAGTTTCGACTGGGACGAGGCTGCCTCCTATTCTCCCGCTGAGCGCCGCGAGATGGAGCGTGTGCTGCTGCAATACTACGACGTTGACCCGAAGTACTTCATCGACCGCTACAAAATCCCCATTGTAGGAAAACGCTCGGACGGTTTTTTCGAGTAGGGGCTGATTCTGATAGCGGAAAGGACAGTCCCGAACACAAAACCGCCACACACGCCGCGGGAACGCTCAACTACGCTCTTTTCCGCAGGGCAATGGGTGATCTGTACGACAGCGCCGCACTCACCCTGAAAAAGGACGAAATGCCGCAATTCCGGCACGCTGCATTCGACAAAGCCGCACGGGCTGTGTACGAAAGCGGGGAGTTTTCGCCCGCGATGCTGCGTGACGAGCGCGTGCGGGGACTAATCGACGAGACGAACCGCGTGCTCTCATCCGCGCTCATCGTATCGCATAAAACGCCGCCCGAGCTCACGGCGGCACTGCGCAACAACGTCTTTATTTTTTCGGGACTGAAAACCTACCATTCGCTCTCGGAGGTCGGCCTGTCGCTCACCGATGAGGAGGGCAACACCAAATCCTTTGCCGATTTTCACCGTGACGTAAAGGCCATAGATGCCCGTTATAACAGCAACTACCTCTATGCTGAATACAACCACGCCGTCCATTCCGCACAGATGGCTGTAAAGTGGCACGACTGGGAAAAGGACGGCGACGAGTACGACCTGCAGTACCGCACGGCGGGAGACGAACGTGTGCGCGAGGCGCACCGACAGCTTGATGGCGTAACACTTCCACCCGGTGACAAGTTCTGGGACCGTTACCTCCCGCCGAACGGCTGGAACTGCCGCTGCAACGTCGTGCAGGTTCTGCGCGGAGAGTATCCCCGCTCCGATAGCGATGCCGTGACGGCCATCGGCGACGAGTACACCCGCAACCTCAAGGCACAGATGTTCCGATTCAATGCCGGAAAGACGCTCACCATATACCCCGAGAAGCATCCATACTATAAGGCGCCCAAGCAGGTCAAGGAGGTGATCCGGGAGATTTCCGAGGAAGAGATGACCGCACAGCGTATCGAGGAAATGATCGGGGAGCTACCAGACAACCTTTCGGCCGAAGAAAAACGGGCCATCGCTGAACACAATCTCGAGATCGAAAAGGTGTTGAAGATGACCAAAGGAAAGCGTATGACCGTCGAACAGGCCGATGAACAGTCTGCGAATCCGAAGCACAGAGAAGAGTATGTTTTAGACCCGCAGGGCCTGTATCGGGATCGGCGGGGAAACAGGTACAGCCGAAATCCCGAGTATAAGCCCTCGGATGTACAATACAGTATCAACTGCGCCACGTGCGCCCCGGCTTATGCGTTACGTCTGCTGGGTTTCGACGTCAAGGCGAAAGGCCGTGTCGCAGGCTCCGGAACCCTGAACGACTCCGTGGTCAGCAATCGCTCCTTCGAGATGTGGAAAAATATCGACGGAACAGCGGCCACACCGACTCTGACGCTGGAGTGGATGACGCGGAAAGGATACAAGAAAATGACCGAAAAGCGCTATCGGGAGTTCCTGGAGGAGAGTTGCAAGGAGAAAGGCGTTTATATACTGACTATCGGCTGGCGGGGAGGCGGCGGACACGCTACGGTCTTGCAGCGGTTCGAAGATGGAACTCTCAGCTACATCGAACCCCAAGCGTTCGACAGCCTGCAAGGAGCCCGGAGAAGCATCGACGAACTTTGTGAAAAAGGGGCGACGACGCCGTTTTACAAACGGGGAGTGATGCGCGTGGACAATAAATTGTTCGACACGGATTTCCTGTCACTCTTTGACAAATAAGCCGATGATATCAAGGGCCGGGAACCCCGTGATCTCCAGCACTTCGTCGTTTTCAAGTTGATAGACGTGTGGAAACCCCGTATTCGAATCCTCGGGAAAAACGAACATATAGAAGTCCGCTCCCTCGTATTTTCCGAGGTAGTCGAACGAAAGGCCGTACATGTCGATGAGACCTTTCGCGGCTTCTTGAACTTTTATTGGGACATCCATATTCGCAAAAATAACAGTTTTTTCACTCAAAGACAAAAAAATGCCTAAAAATCACGACATCATGCCCGCTGTGCTGCGCGATATGCGGGTGAAGCTCGCGGAGATGTTCGATAACAATTTCCGCAGGCAGGGGTTCTTCGGTGACAAATGGACGCCGAAAAAGGTGCTCTCAAAAGGTGGCAGCACGACAATTCTAATTGTTACAGGCGCCATGCGCCGTGGAATACGGGCTTCAGTACAGGGCAATGGGGTTGTCTTTACATCCGATAAACCCTATGCCGCTCTGCACAACGAGGGCGGACAGTTCCGACAAAACGTCCCGGCGCATTATCGCAGTCGCGCTGGACGGCGATACCGTGTCCGGGCGCATACCCGGACGATGAAGATGCCCCAACGACAGTTCATCGGCGACCACAGCCAGGTACGAGAGGCGATCACCGCGGTCTTGACCCACCATTTAGATCGTATCAGCAGGGACCTTACAAAAATCACACGGTAATGAGAAAAACTCTTTTTTCGGTACTTGAACAGCGGCTCAAGCAGGTTGTATGGATCGATGGCATTCCGACTTTTGAGCCGGATGCTGAAAAGCGAACCGGTAAACATCCGGTATTTCTGCATTTCGACCTATGGAACGAGAATATTGCTCAGCTTACCAAGCAGCGGCCGTTCCCCACTCCCGCAGTATTTTGCGAGTTCGAACCTATCCGCTGGGGCTATGTTGGGTTACGGGTCCGGGAGGCTGATATCGTGCTGCGCCTGCACGTCATCACTACGACCGTGGCCACGGCAGAAGCCGGGAACAGATACCGGGACAAGGCCCTCGAGCGGTTCGACATCATCGACGCCCTCACACAGGCCCTGCTCGGGTTCTCCTACGACGACGGCATCCGCCAAGTCGGGACGATGCGGGCATACGAATCCGAAACGGATCACGATCACGGGGAGGTCTGCGAGGACATTGAAAGCTGGGTGACACATTGCCGCGACGCCTCGGGGTGTGATCTTCCCCAGCCGACGACACAGCCCTTGCACCTCGGGATCAGTCCCGCAAAATAGTAAATACCCCCGACCAATCTGGCCGGGGGTATCGTCAAAATAGCGAGAGCTGATCGGAGCTTTTGAACCGCTCTGCGGCTTCGGCATCCCGAAGCAAAGCCGGAGAGGTGGAAACGTAGTTGAGAAATGTGCGGTAGCACATCGGATAAACCGGATAGACATGTTCTCTCCATACGGCTTTATAGCACTTTTTCAGCACACCGGGTTCGTAGTGCTCCTTCACAATCGCGCAGACAAGGCGGATGCGTCGCAGCGTGTTAATGTTCCTTTTCCCTCCTTTTTTGCCCATTCTCCGAAAAAATCGCTATCTTTGTCAAAACTTCGATCTTCTGACTCGTTAGCTGATTTCTCGGTTGGCGGGTCTTTTTTATTCGGTCTGTCCGGCGAAAGGCTCGATCTTCACCGAGCCCTCGTTCACCTTCCAGACTCGACCCCGACCGTCGCAGACTGGGCAAGGGCAGGTCGTGTGGCCTACCTTCTGCGATGATCCGTCCTCATGTTCGAAAAAGTGATCCTCGGTAACATAACCCCGGCCACCACAGTTGCGGCATAGTTCGACGGTCGTCTTGCGATACTCCCGCGTCTTTTCCATTCGGCTTAATCCTCCTTCTCCTTTTTGGGTTCGACATAGAACGCCTCGTCCTGATCAACATAGACGCCGCACTTGGCGAACAATTCCTCCATGCCTTCTTCGTCCCGGTCGGCGAGCATCTTGTCGCGGGCGATCTCCTCCGTTTGGCGGATGTACTTCGGCAGGAATGTCTTTACCAGCTCCAGCACCGCCGCCCACGTAAAGCCCCTGCGGTTTTTCAGTTTCGGGTTGCCCGTGCGGAATCCGATAATACCGTGTGTCGTTTCCAGCGATCGGCGCTTCGTAAACAACACTTCACGCTGTTCTGTGGCGAAAACCTGCATCACTTCGAAGGCTTCGCGCTTTTGGCCTTCCAGTTCTGCCAGGCGATCGGCATACTGTTCGCGGATAGCGACAAATTGCCGATCCATTTCAGCCGTGATGCTCTGAGCCTCGGCGTCTGCCGTGGCATAACGTCCGAATGCATCCTCCATCTGGTCGCGCGTGACGCCCGAGAGGATGATCTTCTTTTCTCTCTTTGTCATACAATTTTTTCTTTTAATGTGTTTTTTCCCTTTTTTATCCGAGGCCCTCCGGCCCACAGAATATCCAGCAGCACCCCCAATTCCGCGAAGCGGCGGGCCGTTTCCCGCGCAACCTCCGCATAGCGTAGCAGCACCTCGGTCATTCGTCGCGCTCACTGCATACGATACCATCTAATTTCATCAGAACATCATGGGCACGTTTCATCGCAGCGTTCTCGATTAGTTTAGCTAACAGAAAGCGAAATTGCGAATTATCGGAAAATAATTTCTTCAGCCCGAACTGAAGGGCGCGGAAATTGCCGCCGAATAATCGGCCTCCCGTGTAGGTTTTTCCATCCTCATTGATGCGGTTATAGATTAGCAGTATGCCACAATCGTTCTCCACATCCGGATTGTCTTTCGCTATCTGATCGAGTGCTTGTGTGAACGACCGTATTTGCTTGATGTAAGCCGCCGAGTCCATCTTGGAGGACTCGGACGTCGCAGCCTGCGGCGACTCGGCATCCTTGCGGACAAGGTTTGCTGGGTGGTACTCTACGGCGTAGGTCAGTCCCGTCTGAGGATCGAGAATGTTTACCACCATCGCTTTATACCGAGTCTCATGGTATTCTTCCAATAGAGCCAGAGGCGTGCGAACTCGTTTAACCAGCTCGCCTTCGTAGGGATCGGAGATAATTTGATACGTGTGGATACCGAGATTGGCTTCAGTTTTCGTTTTCAGGCACATGGCCCTTGCGCCGCGCGGCACGTAGCCGCAGCCGATAATTGATTTCTGTCCCATTGTCGTTGTTATTTGATGATTCGTTTCGCTTCGTCGTCGTATTCCATACGCCACATGTTGCAGTCGATCTGGTGAAGGTGGAATCCTTCCGGAGTGGCCTCGCGTGCCCATTCTTCGACACGATCCACGTCATTGAGTTTGTCCGAGGAAACCTCAGCCGTTCTGATCACATCGCGCTTGTCCGGCGCGATAAACGGGTTGTTCGCCCGCCAGGTTACTTTTACTTTCATGTTATCTATTGGTTAAAAGGTTGTTGTTCGTTCTTTTCAGTTGATTGTCCGTCCGATTTTTCGGGGGGGGGTATTTCGCCCCGCGAGGAATGCGATCGCCGAGCTGCGGCGGCAGAACTGACGCCGGGAGCCGTCCGAAAGACTCACTAGATACTTGATTATCGGACGGAAACCGTGTTTCCCCTTGATGCGGGTCACATAGCGAGTCAAACGGCCGTATCCGCCATACTGTAGGTCTTCGTCAATGAAATCGTCGCCTCGGAATATTGCCTCCACTTCCCGGAATGCGGCGAACAGTTCGGCCGACACTTCCGTATCCGCCCCGTTGTTCTCTATCAGTTGCGGGAAGCGCTCAATCGAACAGGTTATGCGGGATTTTTGCGCATAGCGAATCGCCTCTGTGCGCAGCGCTCCGAGCACATAGAAAAGCAGTGGGCGTTCTCCGGACTGTTCACGGGCGAGCAGGTCGAACTGAAACGCCTCCGAACGACGGCATAGCGATTCCAGCACGTCGGACAGTACGTCGTCCGCATCCGGGAGAATGCCCAAGAAGGAGCACCAGCGCCGGGAACTGCGCCGCCAATCGTCGTAATAGCGGCTGATGTAGGGAACCAGGGCGGGAATCATATCAACAGGCGGTTTGGCGGCTCGCACTCTGCGAATAGATCGCCATGCTTACCAGTTCGTCGATCGTTTTCGAATCCTTCTGTTTGTTGAGGAAGGTGTTGTAGATGTTGCGCAGCCGCTCGGCCGGAATCTTGTTGAAGTTCTCGTAGCGCGTGGCGCGGCAGGCGATGGCCTTGATTTGGGCGATGCCCTCCTCTTTGCCCTGCATCCGCAGCCATCCGCCAATGGCGGCGATGGCCTGCTTGCGCAGGCGGTCCATCTTCAGCGCGTCCTTGTCCAGGCGTTCCTCGAGTGTCCGGCAGATCGTCAGCAGGTCGTCATTGCCGATGTCCGCCGAACTCTCCACGCCGTAACCCTCGATGATCGCGGCCTTCTCCTCGGCAGATAGGTGCAACCTGCCGCAAAGAGTGTGAAACTGCCGCAGCAGCCACTTTTTCTGTTTATCCATGATATTTTGTGCCATATTTTGAGTATTAAAGTTTCGCATCGTATTCCGCGGCGCCTTCTTCCCAGATCGTGAAGTCCTCGCCGCCTTCGCCCTTCGTTCGGTCCTCGTAGCGCGTCGTCGTGAAAACCTTGTACCCCTCGACGTGCATCTTGATGTCCGAGAGTTTGCGTATCTTCTCCGCGAGTGCTGGCCACGGGTTGCCCCGGTCGTCCTCATGCGCCAGGAAGATGAACAGCTTGTTCGGGTAGTCGTTCATCAACTTCTGGTAGTCTGCCAGCCGCATTCCGACCAAGCAGATCACTGAGTCGATGACGATCACGTTCGGACTCTTGCGCTTCGACAATCGGTCCCGCAGCTCCGGGAGAGATTCCTTGTCCAGAAAGATCACTTTCGAACCCGCCTCCTCCATGTCCACACGCTTCCAGGCTTTCTGCATCGACAGCGACAGCCCCTGTTCGAGCGAATCGAAAGCGACCTTATCGACGAAGCGTGTCAGGTATTTGGCCAGCTGCAACGCGAACGTCGTCTTGCCGCTGCCCGACTTGCCGAAGATCAGCCACGACCCTTTCAACTCGGGACGTCCCAGCGCCGCCTTGAAAGGCCCGTCGAACGGCGCCGGATCGAATTTCGCATCCGCGACATTCTTATTGCTTATGGCTTTTCGGGGCATACTCTCTGACCTGCGCGTTTATTCCATGTCGTGTGGATAACATTGCTGCGATCCGGTCGGCTTCCGCATGGTCCGGAAAAATCCGGGCGTCCTTCGCCTGGTTCGTCCACTCCGCCTGCACCGTCCCGCTGGCATACGCCCGCGGACAGCCTTTGGCCAGATACCACAAGCGATTCGTATCGACTACAACGACCCACATATTCGAACATCGTTTAATCATTGTTTGAAAGCCGTTTTTTCTCTGCATGCACACGCCGCTTGACCCGGCGCAGGTCGCACTCACTGTCGTCGATAATCTCCTCGATCGTTGCGCGGTCCGTAATTCCGTTCGCCACGCAAACCGCCGCGATGTCCTCGCCATTCACCACAGGCATCGGGATGAACTTCCGGCCCACGCGCGAATAGATTTCCTTGTACCCTTTGCGGTTGGCCTTCACCCCGCGTGTGATGCGCTTCTTGAGGTAGTCCGTGGCGCAGATGATGATCCCGCAATGGTCCTCCAGCTTGTTGTAGAGCGAGATGAAGAAGTAGAGCACCTGGTCGCTCAGCTTATCGGCCTCGTCCAGCACGATGATCGGCGTGGCCTTGCGCTTGAGCGTCAAAATGGCTTCCGACATCATCTCGGCGACCGTGCTGCCCGTGGCCTCGACACCCATCGCCTGCAGCAGCTCCGTGAGGAACTGCTTGCGGTTCCAATACTCCGAGCACGACAGCGCGAACACGTCGCGGTGATGACGGGCGTAGTATTCGATCGCCTGCGACTTCCCGCACCCGGCATCGCCCGTCACGGCCAGCACCAGCGCGTTCTCCTGGGCATCGGCGAGCAGCTTGTACATCCGGTTGTAACCCTCGGTCTGGACGATGATCCATTGCCGGGCGTCGTAGCCGATCTGCGCAGCGACATTGCGCCACATTTCCTCGGTGATAAGCTCCCAGTTACCGTTAAGCATCTGCGAAAGCGTCGCAGGGCTTACGCCCTTGAGCGTCGCGGCCGCCTTGTTTTGGCTGCCTTTGTTCTCGCAGTACTCCTTCAGACGGGCGGCAATGGCTTGTTTTTCGGTTGTTTTCATATTAGTAGAGATTAAATATTGACTCTTTCTTTGGAGCGGGTTGAGCCGCCAGTGTAGCGATGTTGTCAGCGATCTTTGCTTCGATGGCCGTTACATCCACGGAAGCCAGGCGCCGGGCGTTGCGCTGGTCTTTGTGTTGGCCGCGGGAATCGCACAGAAGCGTTCGAGCCAGCGTGTTGTCCAGTTGAGGATTATGGGTGAATAATTGATCGACGTGTGCGCCCGCAACGGCGATCTCTCCCTTGATGTAACCCTCGAGCTGCCGGTTGTGCTGTTGTATCCGGGCAAGCTGGGCAGCATCCCCTTCGGTCCGTTCCACCAGCGCCATCGGTTGTACATATTTGCTTTCAAGCAGGAAACGTAACGTACCGTCGTCGTTCACCGCAAGAACCCGATCGAGATTGTCCGGATCGTATAATACGTTCCAGCGAATGTGGGCGTACTGACGGAACTGTATATCGAAACAGTCGTAAGTGTGGCGGGCGCCGAGCAGTCTTACATTCAGCCCCGAACCTTCGAGGGCATTCTTATACCCGGTCTGCACTCCGAAATTGAGTAGGTATTGTTCCAGCGGGAGTGGCAGACGTCGCTCCTCCGGAACCGCAGCCCACAATTTCAGATACTCTTCGCGTTTGGCTGCTCGTTCCGAGGCGATGATCTGCTCGATCTGCGCCCGGCATCCCGCTTCGTCAGGAAATTCTTTGCGGCGGGCATTCAGCGCGTCGGCGTTCGGCTGTTTTGTCTTATCCGAAGTAATGCCGAAGCCCGACCAGTTCCGGTAATATTGGCAGTAGTTTTCATTCAGTGATTTGAAATACCGCTCGACGGGTTTCGTCTTGGCATTCTTCACTTGGGCGGGCGTGACCTTGTCACCAACGACGGTATAGATCGGGAACATCGTTTTCAAAGCATAATGGTCGCTTTGAATCTGGTTCGAGCGATAACGTCGTCCGAATAACTCGGTCGTATGGTTCACGGCATTTCGAAGGGCTTCCTTGATGAGTGCCGGGCTTTCCTGCTCTCCGATGGCGTAGCCGATCGGATAATTCACGCACGGATCGAGTACCACGACCACCGTAAGGCGATTGGAATAGGTCGTAACGTTATAACCTCGTTTGTCGGTCGCTGTGCGTTGGAAATACAATTCTACATCCCAGCCGTCGAGGCTCCACATATAAAGCGGAAGGGAGGGACGGCGACGTTTCGCCTGCATTGAAAGGTGGTTGCGAAACTCACCAGCTCCCAAACGCCCGGCTGCAGTTTCGAGACCCCAGCGTTTCGCCCAGGTCTTAACGATGGCCGTGCGATCAATCGTTCCCCAATTCATCTTCTCGGCGACAGCATTGTACATATTGGCGATCTGCTGAAAGTTCAGGTTCTGTGAATCCGCCATCAGGGTTTTCAGCAATGATTGTTGCGCTTCTGTGCGAATGATCGCCGCGTTCCGCGTCCCGAATTTTCCTGTGACTAATACCTCGTAATTGGGTTTGTCGCCCTGAAAAAACTGGTTGAATTTTTCCTGCAAACGACGCGGATTCTCCGGCAGCGAATGGGGGTACTTGTCCCCGATCCGACGAAGGGCACGCGCGGCACGCGCCCAAAATTCCGTTTTCTTGATCCTCGGGTGGCTCTGACGGAGCCGTTGCGAATCGGCTTTTTCGATCCGTTTGCGGAACGCCTCCAAAATAGCGGCATTGTTTGAATACTCTTGCTGCTTGGCAAAGCTCAGACCACGGGCACCCTCGATTTTATACTCGGCGTAGAAGTTCATGGCGGTCCCGTCCGGCTCGATCGTGTCGAGAAACTCCCGGCTTGCGGCCTGTTCCTGAAGGTCCGGATGCGTCTTGTAGAGCGCGTTCTTATATTTGGTCGGCAGGCTATCTGCGACAAACATAGCAGTACGACCTTTACAACCGCGTTGCATCTGCTCGATTTTTCTATTCCGGCGATACCACTTGATCAGATCCGGCGTCATAATTTCTGCCAGCTCTTCATGCGTGATACAAAGCCTGCCTTCAATAACTTCCATTCTTCGACCTTTTTGTTTTTGCTCCCGTGCCGGTATCGCTCCGGAGTAACGCCTGTGCGTTCACGGGAAAATCGCTATATTTGTGCTGTCAACTACAAACATTTAGCGATTTATGGATAAATCAGAAATTCTTTCGTTTATCAGCGGACTTTCCGAATCCTCCCTGCTGGCTTGCTCGCTCTTCGATGCTTGTATCGATGAGGCTTTGAATGTTCGTATAATCCACAACGGGGTCGAGGTCGAACGCTCCGTGCAGGAGATTGCAGCGGACGCTGCCGGAAATTGTCGAGTGCTTCTAAACAACATTCGGCCAGACGTGTCTTTAACTTTTCGCGGAGTGAACGTAAATCAATATTTTCCTCATCGGGAGAAACTACGATCTCAACTCGACCGATTAATTGCTGAATGTTCAGAATAATTCTGTTTTTGCTCATTGTATAGATTTTAAGATTGTTTCTCTGTCGTTTTGGCGATTGTCTTCATGGCGATGCAGCTCCCCACGAAATTCGCGGTAACGACCAGTTGCGACCACAGCGGGTTCGTTTCTGCCCACCCGCAAACAAGACACATGGAGGAAACCCACCACAGCCCAACCAACTTACACCTCACGGGCAAGGCAATGAACTCACGGCCCAGTAGCCGGATCATCCAGTATTTCAGAAAGCGCTTCATGTCCGTCATGTTATTCTGCCGCTGAGGTTAGGTTCTCGATCATGTCGCCCGCGGCCGTCATCGCCTCGTCGAGGTATTCGATCACCGTCTGGGCGCGGTCGCCTTTTTCGCCGTCCTGGAAGGCCTCCGGCATGTTGTTGTAGTACTCCTCCTCTTCGGTGCGGAGTTCTTCGATCTCCAGCTTGATACCCTCCGTCCTCTCGATAAGCTCCCGAAGACTCTTTCTGCGCGTGTTGTTCATGGTCTATCGTTTATAGGTTCGTGTCGGTTGAACTACTCCGCCGCGGTCGATGGCCAATTTGCGGATTTTGCGGGCCAATGGGGTATTCGTCTGGCCGCTCAAAGCTTCCCTGACGGTCTTACGGGCAATCCCGAGAAACTTCGCCAGTTTGACGACCTCCCCATGTTCTACAAGTACTCTTGCCATAAAATCAATTATTTTCGTATATTTGTCGCAAAGGTTCCGTTTGAAACCTCGATGCAAATATATAGACTATTGTTTATTAAAGCAAGTGTATTGTAAACTTTTTTCTATAATCCATGAAAGCTATAAATCGAATATTTGAGTATATAAGCGCAAAAGGCTTAAAACCCACACGATTAGAAAAAGAGATCGGGCTTTCTAATGGATATTTACGAACCCAAGAAAGGAGAGATGCTGATTTGGGAGAAGGTGTCCTTCTAAAAATATTAGACTATTGTTTAGACTTAAACCCTATTTGGGTTTTAACTGGGAAAGGCAATATGCTGAATACTTCCGCTCAGCAGATCATTGCACACGAGGAAATACCAATCGCTTATAAATCGAAGGAAGGCATTCCTCTGATTCCGATCGACGCGATGGCCGGAGCGCTGACAGAGAACAGCCAGGCGGTGATGGAATATGAATGCGAGCATTACGTGATCCCAATGTTTAAGGGCGCCGAATTTCTGATTCCCGTAAAAGGTGATTCGATGCAACCGAAGTATTACAGCGGGGATATCGTGGCATGTAAACGACTGCCTCTTGACACTTTCTTTCAATGGAACCGTACTTATGTAATAGATAGTGAACAAGGGGTACTCATTAAACGGGTGAAACAAGGAGTAGACGAGAACCATATTATATTGGTCTCGGATAATCCAGAGTACGATCCATTTCCCCTCGAAAAAGCCAAAATCTATTCGTTGAGTCTTGTCATCGGTGTTGTGCGTGCAGAATGAGGACAATCGGCCCCTAAAAAGGGTCTAAAAGCATGCGGAAATTTATTTTGCATGCTTTTCTATGCTGTATTATCGACTTATTATTGATTATTAGCGCATTACGTCGTAGATATAATGGAATAAAACCCGTCAAAATTTGGTATTATAGGGGGGCTTATCGCTTCAAAATACCGGATTTTGCCTTTTATTTTGTCCAGATAGGGGGTTGAATCCCCCTAACAACTCTCCCCAAAACTCACCCCAATACTCTCCCCAACTCAAAAAGAGGCCATTTTTTCATTAAATTCAGATGTACAATTTTTGCGAATGGAGGATTATCGAAGACCGCAATCCGGAGGCCCCATGCGGTGCGAAGATAAGAAGACGAGATTTGCCCGTTTTTGGTCGATTTCGCGGCCTCACGCCCTTGTATCAGGCATAGTACATGTAAAAGGGCACGCAGTACAACTACGCGCCCAGTAAAATCCCACCAGAATCCAAGTATCGCCGCGAGCTGCGGCTCCAAAATACAAGCTCAATACAAGCAAATCCAAGTAAATGTACAACTGAAATCGAGCGCAAAAATTTGACATGCTCCCCTAACTCGTTGCATTACCGCATCTTATGGTACTACTCCTGCTATACTCTTTTGTACATCTGAATCTCCCGCCCATACTTGGTTAGTGGACGACGAGGTGTATGAACAACGGCTTGCGGATATGGGTATCAC